>Ga0315316_10000270_pt1 | contig 33018 bp, 27 predicted proteins | sample M160m3416metaG_FD_203702 | JGI IMG/M metagenome (GOLD analysis project Ga0315316, IMG submission 203702) | Ammonia-oxidizing marine archaeal communities from Monterey Bay, California, United States - M1 60m 3416 | ecosystem: Environmental > Aquatic > Marine > Intertidal zone | place: USA... | reverse complement strand
TCTACGTTGCGATGTCTTGCGGTGGTGTGTCCATCCCATTCCCATTTACCATTTGCGCCTTGTGGTGTGGATGGCATTGGCTCGGTGTTGTTAATGACGTTTTCCATATCTGCTGCGTATATTATGAACTATTTAAGGCTAATTGTCAAGCACTAATTTGAGTATATCTTTAGGCATATTGCAGATGTGTACTGACCCCAAGGGTGTCATATGTGCTACGCGCACGAAGCCATTGACGGGCCTTCTAGGCTCTAGGTCTTTGATTACCACGGCTCGCCAGTTGGGGTTATCTCGATGTCTTACTAAGTCGTTTTCTCTCATCTTCTGTATACAGTATACCACAGAATTGCCCACCTGTCAAGCCTTCAGGGTAGGTTGCCGGGCAGCCCGGTAGCACCCGGTAACCACCCCCCAGCCCTTGACAAACGCCTGTTTGTGTGTTATATTATAACAATGACAGCGATGAAAGAAAGCATATTCACAGTAACATTCACCGATGGTGGTGAGGTATTCATTCAAGCAATGGATGAGGCGCACGCCCGCCGCATCATAGCAAACAATGGCTTATGGCGTACAGATACCGAGGGTGTACCATTCGCTCGCTCTGTAAAGAAAGTTGAGAAAGTTAACGACTAGGACTGCGGATGTCCTACCTCGTATGCTATACTAGACACAGTTAAATGATTATGAAAGAAAACGAAACACCAAACTACACACTCTGGAACGGCAGTCAACTGATTGCCACTTACCCACACACCCGCGAGGGTTCTGACGCTGCATTCGCTCGCGCTTACGAGCTTGGAATCGGCGCGGCTATTTATTCGAGCCGTGATGACCTCATTTGGTCTGCGAAAGACGATAGCGAAGACGCTAAAGAGCCAACTTCTGATGAAATGAGCTTTATGGACAGCGTTTATGCCGACGCTGACACCCTTTCAGGTGTCGGTTGGGGTAATGACGAAGATTATGGCTGCTTCGAGTAGCGTATAGAACCAACTTTAACCCAGACTCATTGACCATTATGGAATTACTACCTTTACTTATCGTCTTCATATGCCTTTCTGCCGTTGCTTTGGCTACGGACTAGGCTTAGGGGCCCCCCATACCCCACCCCATTCCAAAAAAACAGGAAAAGGGGTTTGATTAGACAGAGGGGGGGGTGTATAACATAAGTCTCCCCGAGAAAAAAAGAATCATAATTATCAATATTTATAAAATGATATACCAATATAAAATACAGACTCTAACGAGAGTAGAATTGGGAGTTGTTTTATATATATGTAATGAACTATTCGATACCAAGATAAAGGTTGACGAGCACACGATAACGGCGTATAAAGAAAAAGCTCTTATAGCGAAGCTTCGCGCAGCGAAAAAAGAAGTTAAAGCTGAGTATCTTGAATTCTATGAAACGACGTGTGGCAAATTAGGTGTTGACTTATAGGTAAGGCTCTGTTAGACTTACAACATGAAGAAAATCATTGCTTGTTTATTGCTGTCTGCATTTCAATTACCCGCCGACGAAGTGCTCACCCGGCAAGAAAGGGTTGTCGCGCTAACCTTACTGGGAGAAGCCCGTGGTGAACAAAAAATTGGCTTGTTTGCTGTGGCATGTGTTATCCAACATCGTTCGTTAGAACGCAACCTCACGCCAATGGGGGTATGCCTAGAGCCTTATCAGTTCGAAACTTGGAGCGCTGGAAAGGGCAAGTTAAAAAAAGAAAGCGAACTGTATCATTTATGGAAGTCGAAAGAGATGATGTACGCAAGAACTTTAGCTAGACACTTATGTAGAGGCGGCATATTTATCGACGCTACAAACGGCGCTAATCACTTTTGTCATATCAATTCTTATCCTTATTGGATAAAAGGAAAAAAACCTACTAAAATAATTGGTAGGCACAAATTTTTTAAACTTTAAGCGAGTGTAGCTCAATTGGTAGAGCATTTGCTTGCCATGCAAAAGGTCGTGGGTTCGAGACCCACTACTCGCTCCAATTATTATGAGTGTAAGGAATAAATTTTACGAAGTACAAGAACGGTGGAACAATTTGCATTGGCATTCATTAAGGTTCTTTAGAAAGCAAGCTGACGCTGAAGAGTACCTGTCTATATACGAGTCTAGAGACCATAGATACCCCACTAAAATAGTAGAACATGAATTTAGTAACATAAAAGACTTCAAGAGCGGGTAATTTTTAAAACGCTGACAACTTTGGTGCTAGAAAAGAAATTTTTGATATATTCTTTTGAATGAGTCGGATACGTTACCCAATGCCACTCCTTAAACGGGTTACCGCCTTTGATAAGCACTATTGCAACATCACCTTCCTTTAAGGAGTCAAAGCTAACCTCTTGTATATTATAACCTCTTTTGTTTAAGTATTTTTTTAACTCACAGGGAAAAGTAATCTCTAATGCCCTGTAATTAAGTGACGCTAATAATAATCTACTTGTATTACCTGTAGACTGTATGTCTTTGCTAATAGATTCGCGGCTAACTAATTTTTTCTCTATTTTTATGATTGCGTCTTGAATAGAGTCAGGACCACACGAGTGGTAATGACGGATATAGAATTCGTCTTCTTTTTTGAATTTTTCTTTGTGGAATACCCCACAACTTGAATTTAAAAATATAAAACAAATAGATAGCACCCAAGCTAACCATTTAGTAGGTTTAGGTTTCATTATTGGAATTTACACTTATTTATGTGTAATATGTGTTAACATGCCTAGAGACAAAGGAACCCGTAACGGTAAGTTAAAGATTCGGGGTGGCAAAGAGGTAGCAGAAGAAGTTTCTGATTATTCGCCAGAAAGATATCTCGCTCCCGACCCCATCAAAACTCAAATTAAACTAAATCAATTTCCATGGACAGAAAAACAAAAAGAATTTTTCAGAATAGCGCTGCACCCTTCCACTAAAGTTATGTTCGTTAATGGGCCAGCAGGAACATCTAAAACTTTGTTATCTGTTTATTGTGCGTTGCAAATGCTCAATATGAAAACTATCAATAATATCATGTACCTGCGTTCAGCAGTAGAGAGCAGTGCGAACTCATTAGGTTTTTTGCCGGGTAGTGCAGAAGAAAAGCTTAAGTTTTATAACTTGCCCTTTTTGGATAAATTAGATGAGTTGTTGATTACTGTGAAGCCTGAAAAGCTTGTTGAACAAGAAAGGGTTTCTATGTTCCCTGTTAATTTCGCTCGCGGAATGAACTGGCAAGCGAAAGCTGTCATTCTAGACGAAGCGCAAAATAGCACCGCTAAAGAAATCATTACCGTTCTCACCCGTTTAGGTGAAGGCAGTAAAGCTTTTGTATTAGCAGACCCAATGCAAACCGATTTAAAAAATCCAAATCATATCGGAGGATGCCAATCTCTTATTAACTCTATGTTCTCTAACGATGAATGTTTTGAGCATGGTGTTTATTATTTTGAATTTAATGAAGACGATATCATGCGCTCGGAACTTGTAAAGTTCTTAGTCAAGAAGTTTCAAGGTATCGAGTAATCGTTTTTAATTATTTATAATTATAAAACAAGAAATTACGAACAGTGTTAAGCTGTTCGTTCCCTTATTGTTTAACGTTTTTTATCGTCCCTTTTCCACCCTTCTCTAGAAAGGCATCTGGCAACGGTATTCCCAAACTTGGTCACCTTTTCCTCTGAGGCGTCCCAGAAGAATGCGTGGGCTATTTCATGTATTATAGTGTTCAAAACCTCTTTATCGGGCTGGTCTGGATTGATGAAAATCTTAGGTGTCTTCTCTGAAGGGTCGTAACAAATACCCTCTGCTTTATAGCATTTATGCGGTTTTTTAAGCAAAAGCTCGTATCTAACCCTTTTGTCGGTTCTGAAAACAAAAGGTTTGCTATGTTTCATGTGTATTTATAATTACATTAAATTTGACAACCTCTGACAAAAAAATATAATAATTATGAAATTGTATTGCTCTAACTGTGGACATCCGAACCCCTACGCGGGAAAAAAGCCTAATTTTTGCACAAATTGCGGGCAAAACTTTAACCAAGGGCAGGTAGCGGCCCAAACTCAACAAATTGAAGAAAATTTAGAAGATTTGGTAGATTTTGAAGAGGATAGTTCTGCTAACCTTTCTGGATTAGACGTGGAAATAGAGCCGTTTGGACAAACTAATTCAGTCACCCTTGGCGAAGTGGTTAACAACTCCTTGGACTCTGACCAAGGCCTACAACCCGCGCCCAAGGCGAAAAGGGGCAAAGCAAAAAGGATAAGTAAAAAGGCAAAGGAAGAGAACGCGAAAAGCGTGATGGAGGAGTTTAGGAAAGAAGCTGGGGCTAGCAGAAGAGATAAACCCGATTCGTAATGCCTAGAAAAAAAAAGCTCAAATTTGAAGATTGCGTCAGTGATGTTGATTTTGAAATCAATAAAAGAAGAAGTAAGTGGAATCTTACAGCTCTAGCTTGGATGGATTTTGATGATGTATCCCAAATTCTAAGGATACACATACATAAAAAATGGCATTTATATGACCAAATCAAACCCCTGGCTCCTTGGATAAATAGGATAATCACCAATCAAATCAAAAACCTAATCAGAAACAACTATGGTAATTTTACTAGACCCTGTTTAAGATGTGCTGCTGCTGAAGGCGAAGACCTATGTCAAATATATAAAACCCAATGCGCCGATTGCCCACTTTACGCTCAATGGGAGAAAACCAAAAAACGAGCGCATGACGCGAAGCTTCCCCTATCATTAGAAAACCACACTAAAGAAGTCCACTCTATACCAACTGATAATTGTGACATTGAACGAGCCGCAAAGAAACTTCATAAAAAAATGCAAAAAATTTTAAAACCTAATGAATGGATGGTATATAAGTATTTATATGTAGATTTCTTATCTGAAGAAGAAGTCGCCAATAAGATGGGGTATAGGACCACCGAGAAGAATAGGCAGCCTGGCTACAAGCAGATTAAAAACATCAAAAAAAACATAATAAAGAAAGTAAAAGCCTTGCTTAATGACGAAGAAATTGATATATTTTAAATAAGTGACTATTGAAGAAAGACATCTTAAAGCTTTAGAGCTGTGGCAGGAAAGAGGCGAGGAAAATCCCCCGTCCTTGGCTGAGCTTATATCTGTAGCTTATCCAGGTAGAGACGACATTGATGGACGCACCAAAGAGGCTAGAGAGCTCAAGGCGTACCTGACCGAACATGGCATATCCGCTGATGGCGCACATGTTTACCACTCTAAAACTATAGAGCTAAATGACGAACAAAAAGAATTTGTAAGAAATAACGCAAGTCTTATGTCAGCGGTCCAATTAGCTAGGGTTGTATTCGCGGACGAAACCATCACCAACCTGCACGCAGAGGCAAGAGCTGTTAATGATTACCTGCAAACTTTAGACCCAAATGAAATAGCACAAGACACAAACGATGTACCCAACACTAACGAGTACCTACCGCCAAAATCATTTGATAAAACTCTTATCCGGGCTAACCAGTATGTAAATCCTAAAATTGACAAAAAGAAAATTAGCCCCAGAGTTAGAAAAGGCTTAGAGGCCCTAATGGGCTACCTTAATACTTATAGATTCGTCCACCAGATGGAGACCTATGCCACTAATACTGATAGGACTTTATACGAGAGCTGCTTCGTTAGGTATACATATGATAAGCCAGATTTAACGCAGGAAGAAGTTGACCAGTATATAGTGTTAGCTACTGAAGTAGTTATAGGCTCAACCATTCAGGCTCGCTCTGAGCGACTACAGCAATTGCTAGACGTTTCAGCGGAGGACACAGAAGGTAGACGGGTTGCTATGGGCTTGGTAAACGCCATCAGCGCGGCTCAAACAGAGTACAACCAATGCGTTGGCCGACAACATAAGTTGCTCAGCGACCTGAAAGAAAAGCGCTCCGATAAGCTTAAAAACCAAATCAAAGCGAATGCCAGTATTATTAATTTGGTAGAGATGTGGAAGGAGGAGGAGTCTAGGAAAAAATTAATAAAGCTTGCCGAGTTAAGAAAAAAAGCTGTAAAAGCTGAGATAAAAAAGCTATCATCTATGGAAGAAGTTAAAGCTAGGATAATGGGCATAAGCGAGGATGAGGTATTAAATGGTTAAATGTGCAATATGCGGAAAAGAATTCCAAACCGACAAACAACTTCACGCTCACCTTAAAGCTCATAAGTTGAGGGTTGCTGAATATTACCAGCAAGAGTTCCCTAGGTATGACAAGTTCGATAAATCTATAATTAAATTTAAAAATAAAGAGCAATATTTAAGCTCCGATTTTAATTCAAGAATCACACTCAAGAAATGGCTAAAAGAGGCCCCAGAGGAAGAAACTAAGAAGTATTGTTCCGAGCTCCTATCTAAAAGAAAAGAAAAAAAAGATTTAGTATATTCCCCAACTCAAGTTGAGCTTAGAAGCATATTAAGCCCCCCTGTTCATTATTACAACGAGCTTTTTGGTAGCTATTACGAACTATGCGAGTCTTTAGGTTACCAGAACAGATTTCACAACCCTCTTAAAATTACATACGGTGGGATATATAACGACTCTAGTTACTCAGTGTATATCGACACTAGGGAAAAGAAGCCCCTAAAATTTAAAAATTTTCAAACAGAAGTTAAGACATTAAAATTTGGGGACTACGCCCTGAGTTCTAAAGAGCACACCTGTAACTGTTACATCGAACGCAAGGCAATAGGAGACTTCATAGGAACCCTGAGTGGCGGTTACGATAGATTTACGCGAGAGATAGAAAGAGCGGCGGAAGCCGAAGCGCAGTTGATTGTGTTAGTCGAGGAGAGCTTTAGTAATTGTATGGGATTTAATTACCTTCCTCATGTGTATAAAAAAACTAAAGTTACTCCCGACTACATATTTCATAACGTAAGAAAATTAATTCAAACTTATCCTCACATACAGTTTCTATTTGTAAAAAACAGAGCGGAGGCCTCAGAAACTATTGAAAAAATATTCACATGCGGCTGCGCTTATAAAAAAATAGACTTACAACTAGCATACGATACTAAGATTTTATAATGTGGTACGCTCCAGAAAAATACGATAGAAATTTCCCCGACTTGAACGAGGAGTTTAAGAGTCTAAAGGGGGACCTTCAAGACAAAGAGGCTAAAATATCCTTGGCTAGATTTTTGCGAGCAAATGTGGGGTTTACAACGGAGTTGATATCCGGGCTTAAACTGGCCCCGTACCAAGAGGTGACGCTAAAGGGAATGCTTAACAGAAACTTTTCCATGTGCGTATGGGGTCGTGGCTGCGGTAAAACATTTATCGCTTCAGTGTTTTGTTTTCTTCAGTGCTTATTTGAACCTGGCACTAAAATTCTAATTGCTGGACCGACTTTTCGTACTGCTCGTTTTATATTCAACCACTTAGAAAAGCTTGTAGAATCTAAAGAGGCTGAATTGTTAGCTCAGTGTTTTGGGGCTAAAGCCAAGCGTAATGACCAATTCGAATGGTTGATTAACGGAGGCTCTATTACCGCTATCCCTCTTAACGGTGAAAAAATCCGTGGTTTTCGCGCCAACGTACTGGTTCTTGATGAGTACCTTTTATTGCCTGAAGATATTATTACCACCGTTCTCATGCCGTTCTTGGTTGCTCCGCAGAACATGAAAGAGCGCCTACAAATCAGAGAGATGGAAGACAAACTTATAGAAGACGGCCACATGAAAGAGGCGGATAGACTCGTGTTCGAAAACACATCTAAAATGATTGCCCTTTCTTCCGCTAGTTATACGTTTGAAAATCTCTATCGGCAATACAAGGAGTGGATGGAAAAAATATACAGCAAAGAATCTGCGGACGCAAGCTATTTTATATCTCAAATGGGTTACGAAGCTTTACCTGAAGAAATGATTGACCCGACAATAATTGAAGAAGCTCAAAGCGGTGGGCAAAGCCACTCTAGTTTTCAGCGCGAGTATTGTGCTCAATTCACTGATGGAAGCGATAGCTACTTTAGTGCGAAGAAAATGCATGCCTGTACCGTGCCTGACGGGGAATACCCGACACTAAAGATTAAGGGTGATAAAAACAAAAAATATATCCTAGGAATTGACCCCTCTTTTTCGAATAGCCCAACTTCTGACTTTTTTGCTATGGCAGTTATGGAGCTAGATGAAGAAAACCCATATACCTCTACATTAGTTCATAATTACGCGGTAGCTGGAGCAGACCTTAAAGACCATATCGCTTATATGGACTACGTAACTGATTCCTTCAATTTAGAAATGATTATTATTGATAATGCTGGCTATCAATTTCTAGACTCATGTAATGAAAATTCATCATTCGTTAAAAAGCAGATGAAGTTTTTTGACTTTGATTCCGATAAGGAGGGGGTAGACCAAGAGAAGATGCTTAGAAAAGCCAGACGCCTCTACAACAAGCAGGACGGCGTGAAGTGCTTCAAGCAGATGTTTACCACTAACTTTATTAGAAATGCCAATGAATATCTTCAGGCCTGTATTGACCATAAAAAGCTTTGGTTTGCTTCTAGGTTATCCCCAGCCCCAGACGCCTTTAATAGAGCTACGAATCAAAATTTGAAATTAAAATTCAAAAATGGAGAATCTATACTTGACTTAATCGAAAATCAAGATAACCTTATATATCAAGTAAAAAAACAATGCACGCTAATTGAGGTTAGAAGCACCGCTAAGGGGGTGCAGACGTTTGACCTTCCGCAGCATTTAAAACGCGACACAACGCAAAATAGAGCCCGTAGAGACAACTATACGACATTAATGTTAGGTAATTGGGCCGTAAAGTGTTATTATGACATGATGGCAAAGCCGAAAGAAGAAACGGCAACATTTATGCCCAAAATGCTCTAATAAGCGTGTAATTTAAACTAAATTTAATATCATGGCAGGTACAAGGCGAAAAAAGGTTGAAGAGGTTATCCCATTGATGACTAGCGCTGGGGAGGTAAAAGCTGCTGCGTCAACTTCTAGCACTAGGACTAGAAGGAATAAAGCTTCGGGGGTAATTAGAACTGATAGATTCAAAAATATTGATGAGGGATTGATTCCTTATAAATATTCTTCCAGCGGCGTAAATAACAAATCCAACGTAGACGTTAGAGACACTGTAATTCTATGCCAGAAGGCTTATTATAATTTTGCGACTTTCAGAAACGTTATTGATTTGATGACTGAATTTTCCGTTGGCGATATATACTTTACTGGGGGTAATAAAAAATCGAGAGACTTTTTCGAAGCGTTCTTTAAGAAGCTAAATATTAACTCCCTGCTAGATAGGTACTTCAGAGAATACTATAGGTCTGGCAATGTGTTTCTTTACAGGTTTGACGCTAGCCTAACCAGCGAAGACGCCCTCAGGGTGTCTCAGGTATACGGAGCAAAAAAATCCCGCAAGAACGTTAATCTTCCTGCTAAATACATCATACTCAACCCTGCTGATATTCAGTTGGGTGGCAGCGTTTCTTTCCATGCTGGCACTTACTATAAAGTCCTGTCGGACTACGAGCTAGAGAGGCTCAAAAACCCAAGGACCGAAGAAGATGTTCAAGTACTGAGGGGTTTAGACCCAAGCATTCAAAAATTAATTAAACAGAAAAAAGTCTCTTCTGTATTGGTGGAGCTTCAAAAGGAAAAAGTTACAGCAGTATTTTATAAGAAGCAAGACTACGAGCCATTTGCTGTTCCTATGGGCTTCCCAGTTTTAGAGGATATCAACTGGAAGGCAGAGCTTAAGAAGATGGATATGGCTGTGAGTCGCACAATGCAGCAAGCAATTTTGCTAATTACCATGGGTGCAGAGCCAGACAAAGGCGGAGTAAATCAAAAGAACCTCCAAGCCATGCAGTCGTTGTTCGAGAACGAGTCTGTGGGCAGAGTGTTGATTGCGGACTATACCACCAAAGCCGAGTTCGTTGTGCCCAATATCGCCGCCCTACTAGACCCGAAAAAATATGAAGTTGTAGACAGAGATATTCAAATCGGTTTAAACAACATTTTAGTTGGAGAAAGTAAGTACGCGAATCAAAATGCTAAAGTTGATTTGTTTGTGTCACGTTTAGCTCAGGGTAGAAAAACTTTCTTAAATGAATTTTTAATTCCAGAAATCAAAAGGATAGCCAAGGAGGTGGGGTTCAAATCTTATCCAATTCCACATTTCGATAAGATATCCCTCAAAGATAACACTAACCTTTTGAGAATTTACAGCAGACTGATTGAGGTCGGTGTTTTGACTGCCGAAGAGGGCATCGAAGCAATTGAAACAGGAAGATTGCCAGAAGCCACAAATTCAGTTGATTCACAAAAAGACTTTAAGAAGCATAAAGAAGAGGGTCTTTACGAGCCGATTATGGGAGGCCCGCATACCCAAAACACTTTAGCTGACAAGCAAATAAAGCATCAAGAAAAAGTTCAAAAAGACACCCAAAAAGAAGCTAAGAACTCTCCCAACCTACCGGGTGGAGAGAAAGGCGAAGGGCAACCCGCTGGCCGACCCGAGGGTACGCCGCAAGACCAAAGCAATAAGTCTCCTATAGGAGACGGTCAGCAATCGAGGTACGCCAGCTTTAGTTTAACAAAAATAACGGATAATATGGTAGCCGCCAACAAGCTGTTCAAGGCTGTTGAGGCTGGGTTAAGGAAACAGCACAAGATTAAACGTTTAAGCAAACAGCAAAAAGAAATTGCAGAAGGCATCGCCTGTTTAATCATAGCCAACGAGGAAGTGAAAAGCTGGGAAAAGAATGTAAATAAATACATCAAAAAGCCAGTTGACCACAACCACGAGAGAATAAAAGAGATAAGGGAAATTGCTGGTGAACATCAAGTCGACGACTATTTAGCTAGTATTTTGCTCGCCAGTAAAAAATAGGAAAGTTTATGTATGGCAGACGAGGCAAATCTACAGAAGAACCGCGTAATATACAACGTCCAAGATTTATTCTTTGGACTTGTTAGTGGGGAGAAAAATGTCCCACTGGTTACTGGGGACAATGGCGAAGAAATCGAAATACTAAAAAGAATCCACAGGGTTCAAAGCGTTACTTACGACTTTCAAGTTAACCGTGAAGATATAGGCGTGCTCGGTAGAGCCTCTTATGACGAAAGCATCATAACCAGCCCCCCAGACGTAAACGTAACTGTCACCCACACTCTAGAAGGTTTAAACAACGAAACTAGAATGGGTTTTAATGTTCTATCTTATAACGTAGATAACGCATTCAATAAAGAGTTTTCTGAGACTTTTGTTAGCGGAAACAAGCAGCAGAATATTTACTTGGCCGTTAATCAAGATAGCGATGATGTTAGGGAGCCAGCCAGAGACCCAAGTGAAATCTATGGTCTTATAAACTCTGGGAGATACAGAGAATTAACTCACCCTAATACGGATAAAATGGGCATGGTTGTTTTTCAAAACTGTCACGCTAATAGTTACTCATTGGACGTAAGCGTGGGCTCAATGCCCAAGGCAGACACCTCTTTCATAGCTGACAACGTCATATACCTTCCGTCTTCATCGGGTCAACACGTACCTTGGCTTAATGCGAAAACTGCAACATCATACTTTAAGAAAAATAACAAAGGCACGAACGCTGAGTTTATTATACCAAGAAACTATAAAAGAGTAAACCCCAATTTTAATGTTGACCATTCCTTTACGCCGGGCGACACCTCACTCACTATAGAAACTAGACCCTCGCAATTAGATACTCTACTTAAGGCTGATTTCGAAGCGGGAACGCTGGCTGCAAATGAGCCAGAGTCTACAAGCTTTAGTGACTACAGAGGAGCGGTTTCTAGCGATAGCTCTAATTCATACGCTGGAACAAAATCTTTAAAATCCGTTGGCAGCAGTAATGGCGCTGGAGCTTTAGTAACCCTACCAACAGATAAAATGGAAGTCGATAAATATTACATACTAGAAGCGTATGTTAAAGTTGACTCTGTTAGTCCTATAAACGTAGTTTTCAGCGTCCAAGACGGTTGGGGAAACCAAAATAATTTATCTACTTTTAAATCTATAAGATATCAAGATGGCTGGGTGAAGATACAAAAGAGAGCAAAGCTTGATGTTATTAGGTCTAATTTTTATATATACACTACGACGCCAAACGCCACCATTTGGATTGATAACGTCTACCTAACCAAAGAGCCCGAAAATCCACCGCTTAAATTCCATACTAATTTAATGCAGTCATTTAAACTGAATATACCTCTGTCTAGAGAAAATATATCTTGTGTTGGTTATAAGTATTATGCTGATAGAGCTGTTCAGCTTCCAGTTAAAACTACTTATTCTATTGATATGGTATCTCAAGATTTAGAGTATCCCGTTCAGGTAGAGGGGGAGGATAGGCAGGGTAATTTTTTAGATAACCTAGAAAAAGACGAAGAATACGATATTTATTTAACGTTTACGGATAATCAATCTGCCGAGGCGATGAAATTTAGAATTTTTGGTAGCAAGTTCCAAGGAGTTAGTTATGGTTTGGATATTAACTCGCCCAAAACCACCACGTTAAACTTTGCCCTATCCAATGATTATGATTATGGTAGAAATGTAATAGCGGCTGAAGGAAGAGGATTATTCGTTTTGGATGTGTTAGTTAATGACAGCTTGATACCTCTTACAGACGACAACGGAAACTTGATAGGTGATACCTATCCATTCAACTTTTAGAAAATGATTAAAATTAGAGACGTTCCAAATTTGACACTCGGTAAAGCTGATTCAGGCTCCCGAAGTAATGTCGCTATTGGTATAGAAGCTTCTGCCACTACGGATTTTGAATTAGCTATCTCTAGAATTAATGAAGAGCCGAAGTACCAACTAGTTATTAACAATGAGGGTACAACATCTAACGCCACCAATTATGGAGGTATTGCTTTTACGCAAGGTGTCGCAGCCACTACAGTGATGGCTTCTATAAAAGTAGATTATACCACCACTGACGGATATCCCAATTTAGTGTTTGGCACTAGGAGCTCACCTGCGGCTTTGACTATACTAGATGATGGAAGCGTCAGTACTAATGGTCGTCTTGACGTTAATAGCGATACAGTCAAACTTTACAATGGTGCAAATACTAACAACACTTACTTCTTTGTCGAAAATTCCGGAGTAGGTAACGCTGGCGTAAAGATGAAAAACAGTCAAGGTGAGTGGACTGTTATTGCTAATGATAGACTGAGGTTTATAAGTGACGATAGCCCGACTACTGAAGTATTATCTCTTCACCCAGATGGAAAAGTTGGCATAGGCACGGGAACAGGCGCGCTTTCGTCTTTGCTGCATATTAAACAGTCCTCGGGCAGTGACAGTATCATGTTGGACATCGAGTCCAATAATGACGGAGGTATAAGATTCGGTAGGGCGGGCCACGGGTCCATGATAACCCACAGGACATCTACGCCAGATTACATGGCTTTTCATGTGGAAGGCTCTGTACAGCCCACGTTCCTAGGCACGCCTAAAATGGTTATCACAGATACGGGAGATGTTGGCGTAGGCACGGGGTCAAGTGCGCCAGTAAATAAATTACAGATAGTAGGGGGCACGTCCATTACTGATGGCGGCACAGCTAGTCCAGTAGGAAGCGATGGGCTCCACTTAATGTTCGATACTGCGACCAGCACTTCTTGGATTAAATCGGAGAAGAATGGTACATCGAACAGGGGGTTGCAATTCGGTGCTTCTCAATATGTTTTTAATTATGGAAATGTTGGCATAGGCACAACGAGTACCCTAACCGAATTACTAGAAGTCAATGGCAACGCAAAAGCAACAAAATTCATTGGCGCACTAGAAGGTAACGCAGACACAGTAACTACAAACGCTAACTTAACAGGAGATGTTACTTCTGTAGGAAACGCTACTTCTATTGCTGCTGGCGTGATTGTAAATGCGGATATTAAATCTGACGCGGCTATCGCGTACTCTAAGTTGGGTACAGTCCCTACTTGGGACCAAGACACAACAGGCAATGCCGCTACAGCTACAGCTTTAGAAACCGCGAGAGATATAACCATTGGTAAAACTTCCAGCCAAGCGGCTGGCGATATAGATGGCATAACAAACTCTTTTGATGGAAGCGCTAATATAAGTTTTGATTCAAAGCTGTTTGACCATTTAGCAAGTTTCATAGACCCCACCGCAAACCCACAAGCTCAGATAGACGCTTCAGCAGGAGTCAACATGACCACGGTGGCCTCGACAGATTGGGCGGATGAAATTATAATCGGCAGCTCTACGGTATACCCCACACTCAAGATTAATAGAAAAGGCCAAATCATTGGCTTCAAAGAAGAGTCCGCTGGGCAAGGTGGCGGTGGTGGCGTGGGTCAAATAGAGCTAATAACGCATGGCCAATTATACACCAACGTTGAGCGTACAGCTCAAAACTCAGGCGACCTCGCTCCCACTAATGGTAATATCAGTTTAAACTTCTACCTAAAAGATGCCGCCCTTGGTGGAAGCCTTGTGGTAGGCTCGGGAAACAACGACAATAAGATTGGGCTTCAAGCTGTCGATGGCAGTACCGACTTGGGGTACATTACCGTTCCTTACGCGACCACGGCTGGCTCCGCAAACGGCGGCGTAGCAGATACAATAAATACAATACAAAGAGACGTCAGCGAGGTAGTTCCCAACACAAACCCCAAAACATATAATAATAATTCAAATCATTATTTAACTTTTGTTAATGACAACAACTCCGCCGCCGCTGCTGAATCACTCTTTACGGACGCAAATATATTTTATAACCCTCACGAAGATAAACTAACCGTTACCAAAATAAAATGCGATACAAATTTAGCCACAGCAGCTAACACAACAACTACCGCTTTAAAACATATAATTGGTAAGGTAAATGGGGGCACCGTTCATTATGACTTTACTGATGGTCAGGTTCAAACTTTCTTGGGTCTCAAAAGCGCGGCTTATGAAACCAAGGGTACGTTTGCCTTAGCGACACAAGTGCTGACAGACGTTCCAGCTAATGCGCTGTTTACGGATACAGACACCAACACAACCTATTCAATAAGCATCCCAGACAGCACCACCAAACTTAGACTAACTGATTCCAGTGCTACTCCGGTCACAGATGACATTGAATTCGTGGGCGACGGAGCAACTTCAGTCACAAGAACAGACGCAAACAAATTCACCATCAGCTCCACGGACACCAACAATTATTTAGATGGTATCACAAAAGGTACTGGCGATGATATTAATAAATTAACTTTTAGCGTTAATGGAACAACAGACCAGTCTTATACATTTGGCGCTAACGCGTTTAACAGCACAACAATCCCAACAAACAACAATCAATTAACCAACGGCGAAGGGTACACCACCTATACAGCAAACCAATCCGTAGACACAACCAGCAACGTTCAGTTTAATACAGTCAAGTCTGTACTTCTGACCCGCACTGGTATAGGTCTTAAATCATTTAACATCGAGCCTTACACAAATGCAATAGATGTAACTGCTGCTGAAAAAGCCGCCGAGGCCACATTGTCAGCGGGCGTTAGCCCAACTACTTCGAGCTTGTACGGCAAGCTTTGGGGTATTGGAGTACAGGAAAGTGACCAATGGGGCAGGGGGAACTATGGAGCTTCAAGCATAAAAATAGTTTACGGCTCTAGGCTTGGTTCTCCTAGTAGATATTTTAATGAAGGCTTTATAGCTAGAAGTTGGCGCATTTCTCAATGGTGGTATTCTGATGCTAGAATCAAAACGGATATTGAAGATTTGTCTTTAGGTTTGGATTTTATCAAAAAACTTAGACCCGTAGAATTCAGAAGAACAACCGACGCTACCCCAAGAAAAAACTGCGGTCTAATCGCCCAAGAGTTAGAAGCGGTTCTGGAAGAGGTGGGGGTAGACGACCTCGCATTTATAGGCGTACCCAATTACCATAATCTATCCGAAGAAGAAAAGCAAGACGCTTTAAAATCTGTAAATTACGACCTAATAAACACATGCTTACTTAAAGCTGTTCAAGAGCTAGCCGCCAAAGTCGAGGCGCTAGAAGCTAAATTAGAAGAAAATTAAATTTGCTTTCCGTTAGCTTTTATGTTAATATTATAAACATATGAGTGAAGAAACCAACGAACAGCAGCAAGCCGTAGAGGCCCCAAAAGAGCTTAATCTACAGCAATCTTTCAATTTGCTTGTAAACCTCGCAAGGCAGAGCAAGCTAACTTATGACGAACACGCACTTGTGGATAAGGCTGTTCGTGACCTCCATGAAGCGTTAGACCTCCAAGAATAACAGCGCAGGTTTATCGTCATAAGGCTTAACGCTCTCCTTTTTCGCATGGGAGAGCGTTTTTTTGTGTGTAACCCAAAATAGAGGAACCTTATGAAAACCATTAAAAACTCTTGGAATTGGGTAAAAAACCACATCGAAGCAATTAATTTCGGGGTGGTTCTTTTTGTTTTAGGATTCGTAGTTTGGCTTAGTGTTCATATAATGAGTGTGGAATCTCAACTTAGAAGTGAGAACCATTTTTTAAAGGAGAGCCTTATAAGAATGGAGCAAAATCTAGGCGGAACAGTCAAACATATAAACGAGCAAGAAGCAGTAATCAGAAACCAGCAAGAAGGCATAAGAAAGTTAATTGAGAGAATAAACAATCTTACCGCCCTATTAAATGGAGATTATACATAATTTTTTATAATTATCTTTAATTACGTGTAAAATAAGAAAGCTGAAAAATGGATAAACTAGACTACGACTTGCATCACACAAACAGCCGCGCAGCGGAAACGCCTAGCGTAGAGCTTGACGTTACAGACGTTAAGAGCCCGCAGCAGGAACAGTCGGAAGCTATAGAGTTTTCCAAGAAAGTATTAGGAGTTTTGGATGATAAACTTAAAAACCATAACTCAGAACATTCTAAACGAATTAAACTACATCAACTCAAAAGCGTTTTCTGCAATGGCGCTAGAATGAAAAATGACCCTCAGTCAACAAATACCGAACGCGGTTTGGCGAGGGTTAATTTATTTCTACGCATGGTCGCCGGTAAAATTGATGATTTAAATTTAGATATTAGCAAAAAGCCTACCTACAATGAATTAGTAGATATAACAGACTATTTCAAACCGTCCGATGAGGACCTTGATAAAGCCAAGTCTGATATTGAATACTACGATTTAGATTATCACTTTGAAGATATAGACGAATTGTACATTGAGAATGATGGTCCAAGCTCTAATCTTTATTTTGATTGTTAATTTTACATTATGAAAAATATCGCCGCAGCATTCGTACTGGGCTTCGCGTTGCTAACTAGCTCTCACGCAGCAGAAGCAGACTCCAAAACCGCAGAGCATCTTCAAACGGTTTCCGTAACAATTAGGTCAGAAGGGGACTTCTCAAATGGGGAGGGCTCTGGGGTCATTTTCACAAGAAAAGACTCGAAAGGAAACCAAGTAAACTTTGTGTGGACAGCCGCCCACGTTATAGACAACTTAAGAAAGACAAGGAAAACCGTGGTTAACGGTTCCCCCAAAACAATCGTTGAGTTTAAAGACCCAATGGTGGTTAAGGAGATTAGGCAGAACGGCAGAACTGTCGGCAGACTTCAAATGGACGCGGAAGTATTAAAGTATTCAGACGCGAAAGACGGGCACGACTTAGCTCTACTGCGTATTCGTAAATTTAATTTTGTAAAAGATACAGTCACCTTTTATCTCGAGGATAAAATCCCAGGTTTAGGCACGGACCTACTTCATGTAGGTTCTCTCCTAGGCCAAATGGGCGCAAACTCTATGACCGATGGTATCTATTCTCAACACGGAAGAATCATTAAATCTTTAAATAAGCATGTGTTTGACCAAACGACGGTTACCGCATTTCCAGGTTCTTCGGGTGGCGGAGTCTATTTAAAGGGAGACGCTAAATATATTGGGATGCTTGTTCGGGGTGCCGGTGAGGGATTTAATCTCATTGTCCCCGTCCGTAGGATGCAAGAATATTGCGAAAAGCATAAATTAATGTGGGCGCTAGACCCAAAGGTAGCCATGCCTTCGGAAGACGAATTAAAGAAAATGCCTGTTGAGCATGAGCCTAAAGAGAAGGAGGAGGAAGCTGGCGAAACTGCTGATGAAGATGAAACGACTAAAAGCTTTCCTTTTATGTTAAGAATTTACAAAACGAATAAAGACGGGCGACCAAGTTTTTTGGAAACTAGACCCGCACCGTTTAAAACGATGGAGAAAGAATGAAAAAACTACTACTATTATCAGTATTTACTATGATGTTTGCCTCTGGCTGCAACTGGGGTAATGACAAGTGTTCTTGCGGATGTAACGCTGGTTGTTGCGACTCAGGCGAATGTACCGAGGCTTGTGGGTGCGCGTGTAAAGACGCCTAGCCCACATAGCTCATAGTCAAACACTAGCCCCCCTTTTTCCACCCAAGGAATTAGGGGGCGCTTTTGTAATATTCGAATTAATGTCGAATATGTAGTATTTTTGTGTAAACTATGACAAAGGAATATCTATTATGGAGATGAAAAAATGGTTATTTGAAGCTAACGGTAAGGAGGAACCCATCGAAGAGCCTGTTGAAGAGGTAGTCGAAGACGTGGTGGAAGAGGTCATTGAAGAAGTGACAGAAGAAGCCCCCTCTCACCATAAAGTTGGAGACACTAAAGATGAAGGCGGGCACCGCCTCTATTGGACCGGAGACACTTGGTTAGATTATGTCAATTATAGAAGAACTACGGGCAATAGTTAGAAATATATTTAAAGGAGAAATTATTATGGAAGACAAAATTAATAATGACAAAATTCATGACGAAATCATCGAGGACATCGAGGATATCGTTGAAGAGGTCGTAGAAAAAGAAGACAACAACAACTCTGGAGATGCTCCTAGGGGCAGATGCAGAAGAAACTAAAAGGCTTATAAATGGGAAAGAACGGCCACTATAGCTATGACCGCACTGGTTGGGCTAAACCATGTGATGTGGTTTATTCAACCACGGGTGGACACGAAACTGAACTTGCTCCACCAGGCGCAGGTAAACACCTAGTTATCTTAGGGGTTATGACAGATAACCAAATAAACCTAAGGGAAGACCACAATGGCGCTACGTCAACGGGCGATATCCTTGCGATTATTCCGGGTGACGCAGATGGTATCAGATTTCCCGGTGCTTTACGCGTAGCCGAGAATAAGGGTATTTACATTGATGCGCCCAGCGCTGGAGCATGCACTATCTTTTACTACATTCAGGACAACTCTTTTATTTAGTATGAAATATACAACAATTTTTAGTTCTACAATTAAACCCCTCGTTGCCGAAGAAAAGGATAAGTATTTAGCTATGGCCAGCTTGCTGGAAGTTGCTGATTTTGTCCCTAACGTGGATACGGAAAAAAATATTGACTTACTTCCAATCGCTTTTAATGCGTGCGTTGTTAATAGAGTTAATAAGAATGGTGATGTTATTGATACGTCTACCGCTGTAGACGTTTACAAAGACTTCGTTAATAAACCAATTAATATTGAGCATAATAGGCAAAAGATTATTGGCACGATTTTAACAGCTGGATTCAGTGAGTTTGGCACAGACAAACCGCTTACCGAAGACCAAGCGAAAGAATTAAAAGGCCCCTTCAACGTGACGTTGGGCGGGGTTGTTTGGAGAATTGTCAACTCCACTCTAACTGACCTCATTGAAGAGTCTAATGACCCAACAAGCGAAAACTACCAAAAGATTTCCGCAAGCTGGGAATTAGGTTTTTCTGATTATGATTTAGTTATTTTAGATAAAGACAACAAAAACATAGAGAATGCTATAACAATAAATTCCTCTATCGAAAAAGACGCTTTAAAAGCGTTTTTAAGAACCGAGGGAGGCACCGGAGAGCTGGAAGACGGTAGGAAAATATACCGAAAAGTAGTAGAGCAAGTTGTTCCGCTTGGTATAGGACTAACTGAAACCCCAGCAGCCGATGTTAAAGGAGTAGCCGTCAAAGAGGAAAGCGAAGCCGATGAAAAGGCTGGATACCCTCCGAATTGTAACGAAGGTTATGAGGAGAAAGATGGCAAATGCGTTAAAGTAAAAAAAGAGAAAGAAGACAACGCTTGCGAAGCGGCTCCAAACGAGCCTAAACCGGCAGAAAATACTTCTCTTTCTAGCGATAACGATGTAAATATTAAAAAAGACGTAGTTATGAAAATCACATGCATGAAAGATATCAATGACGAGTCGTTGAAGACACTGGAAGCTTCGGCTGTCCATGACTTTATCCAAGATGAACTCAAGAAGGCATCTGAGGAGTTTGTTGCTGAAAAAGACGCGAAAGATTCGCTGATTAAAGACGCACAAGAACAACTCGCCAGCCTGACTGAAGAGCATGATAAAGTAAAGGACGAGCTTAAAACTGTTGCTGAAACGCTTGACGTTTTGCAAGAGCAAAAGGCAGCTAAAGAAGCTGAGGAAACATTCAATCAAAGAATGGCGTCCTTCGACGAAGAATACCAACTTGATGACGGAGACCGCAAGGTAATCGCTTCGGATATTCAAGATTTGGACGAAGAGAATTTTAATTCTTACAAAGAGAAAATGGCCGTACTTCTAAAAGGCAAAAACAAGGAACTCCTTGCTGCTGCTGAAGAAGAAGCCAAAGCCTCTAAGGAAGAAGTAATCGAAGCAAGCGAAGAGCAGCCCGAAGAAGCCAAGGCTTCTGAAGAAGACTCCGAGGAAGTAGTGGAAAAAGCTATTGATAACGCTGAAGTTGAAAATGACGCTGTTGCGACATCAACCGAAGCCGAAGCTCCCACTCTTTACGAGAAGTATAAGGACGCTTTTAGCTTGGAAAATTTCAACATTAAAAACTAATTTATAAATAAAGGAAATATATTATGTCAGAACTAAGACCATTCAGACAATACGATGAGCATGATGTTATCAACCTATTTACCATGTCCACTACTACAGTGGATGCGGGTCGAATGGTTAAGATTAACACAGGCTGGAAAGCCGACGACGACCAAGTAGACTTGGGTTCCGCTGTCGGAAATACTTATGGAAACGTACTCTCAACAACTTGGAGTCTTGATGCCAAAGTGGAAACTGTCTCCGTTGGAGATGACCCACTCGGTATGACTCTGGTAGCTATGAAAGAGACCGATGAAAACGGCGAGAAGCTTGTTTTCAACCCTCGCAAAGCCGCCGAGATGGGAGTAGTTGTACCGGGACAATCTGTTCCGATTCTAACACGCGGTTTAGTCATCGTTAAGAGCGCTCATGGTACATGGGCTCCTTCGGCTGGCGGAACTGTATACGCTGGCGCAAGCGGCGAGTTAACCTCAACCCAAGCCACGACTGAGAAAGCTATTGGCATCGCCCTTGGTGGCAAAGATGCTAGCGGGTTCGCCTTGGTTAAACTAGAACTGTAAACATAGGAGAAATTAATATGAAATTGAAACTTAAAAATACTCCAGAACAAGTAGAGCTTATCCGCGCGATGGGTTCGAAAGACGTGGTCGCAGCCGCAGAAGCCTCTCAGGCTTTCGCAGCTTTTATCGGCCCCGTCGTACAAAAAGTGTTGATGCACGCTGGCAGTGCTAGCGTTCTTTATAACGACCTTGAATATGATGAAGATGATAACCCCAGCCTTCCGTTGGACCTTTGGTATGACCAAGGAGCCGACTACGTACAGGTGTGGTCGCAAAACATCGCTGGTGGTCTTCCCACCTCCGAGGTTTCCGGTCTCGCTGAGATGAAGATTGCTACTTATCGTCTTGACAGCGCTATTAGCTGGCTCAAGAGATATGCTCGCAAGGCTCGTCTTGACGTTATTGGCAAGGGTATCGAAAGAATGTCGAACGAAGTGCTCGTGAAGCAAGAGCGTAATGCTTGGGCCGTGTTGCTCAAAGCTCTCGCTGATGCTGAAACTAACAGCACCAAGCACGTTATTGGTTCGGGTGACGCTAACGAGTTCATCCCGCATGATATCAACAGACTGATGACCCACATCAAACGTATCAACACCGACTACGCTGGTGGTTCTCCCGAAGGCTTGACTGCCAAAGGGCTTACCGACCTGTTCATGTCGCCTGAGATGATGCAGCAAGTGAGAGCCTTTGCTTATCACGCTGTTAACTCGCAGCAAGGTAGCGCTAACATCGGCACTGGCCCAATTGCTCTTCCCGACAATGTTCGTGAAAACATCTGGAACAGCGGTGGAATGAGCTCCCTGTACGGCATCGTTCTGCATGAGCTCCTTGAGCTTGGCAGCACCCGCAAGTACAACAAGCTGTTCGGTTCGTTGATTGGCTCCAACACCATTCTTAATGGTGGTGGCGGTGGTACATTCAGCACTGCTGGTACGACTGATGAGTTAATCGTCGGCGTGGACCTCTCTAGAGAGTCCCTCGTTCGTCCGGTTGCTCGCGAGCACGATAGCGGTGGCACCTTTAGTGTGTTGCCTGACGACCAGTTCGTTACCCGTGCCGAGAAGATGGGCTTCTACGGATACCTCGAAGAGGGCCGTGTTTGCTTGGACGCTCGCGCGTTGGTTGGCTTGGCTGTCTAAGTCTAAATAACAACTCAAATTCACACCTCCCCCTAAAAAGGGAGGTTTTTTTTATATTTATGTGTAATAAATTTTAGTATAATATACTGAGGAATAAGGTATATAAGTATGGCTGGCACTAAAAAATACAATCGGAGAGAGGAAAACTATAATCTTCAAGAGGGAGACGATTTACTCCCAATAATGAAAGACAAAGGAATTCCTATTCATGTAGACAAAAGGGGCTATATTTTTGCTAGAGGCTTCGTAGACACCAATGATAATTTAGAGCTTACATTAAACGGTGGCAATATAGCTTGCAAACACCCAGAGGGCGGGCAGTCACCTTATACAACTTATTACAATTTAACAAACAAGGCCTCTTATCTTTACTCTACCACTGTGTATGATAAGCTGTTTATGTCTTTTCAAAATTATACTTTTTTAAACCGTTTTTACAGCATTACTGATTTACCAAAATACGAAAGACTAAACAAAAAAACCAAAAAATTAATCGGCGGCGCTGTCTCTGATTTGTCTACGCCAAAAACGTTTCATTACGATTACTTCAAAAAGGGCGAGCACAGATACGTAGAGCCTCATATAAGAGGCACTTGGCTCGGACCGTATAATTATGATGTATATTTAAAAGCTGAAGGCGCAATTCAAAACGTTGAGGATTTGATTGTTGTTAAGAGCGGCAAACTTAAAATTTTTGCGGACGACGCCGAAGTGCTCTATAACGCTAAAGACGTAATGTATACAACTGGTGTCTCTGGCCATATCCATGTAGAAACCCCCTCTAGACCTGAACACCAAAATGGTTATCCAAATTCTGATTTAAACTTAAAGTCATTTAAATTTAAGAATACTGGAAATTCGAATTTATCCCAAGCTTCTGCGCCTGTAGCTGTACAATCTGGCGCTGCGGGCGTGTTTACTAATGGCGTTTTTTTACATAGCGTCAATAACGGCAAAAGCTATAACGACTCTGGGGTTTGGCATGAAAACTCTTTAGTTTCAGAAGCTAACTTATTGGATAATTGCTTTGGCTCAATTCATAACGATACTAATATAGAAAATACAAATAGTTATCACTACAAGTCGCTTTCTGTTTGTGCTCACTCTACGGCTACAGGCTCTCATTCGGCCATAATCGGATACGCTAAAGATGGTTACCCTATATATGGCCCAGTAGGTTATTCTGACCCAGGAAACCCTTCGAGCGCGTTAAAAACTTTACAGCCGAGCTATAGACTTAAGCAGACCTCCTCCAGAACTGACGGTCCCAATTTTGATTCTACTTATGTTTCGGGGTATTATATAGAAGACTATGAATACGTTAGCGCGCTGGGAGATTTAGATACACACAACGGAAGAACAGGTATTACGCCAGAATACCCCAACGGTACGTACGCTTATTTTGCAAGTATCGACAGCAACAATGACCCAAAATACCCTTACGTTGTAGGCCCGACTTATTACGGTAACGTTGACTCCACCCAAGGGCTAAATGGTCCTGCTACAGAAGCTCCATTAATACCAAGAATTAAACCTCTTTCCCCCAAATCTAAGGTAATCTCTGTTTATCCCAACCCAGCAATACACAGTTGGGATTTGTATGGAGACGAATTTACCAAGGCTAATGGCTTGCTAAACGAAAAGATTATATTTGTATCTCCTCATTTAACTAAATCGGCTGACGGAGTCTTTCTAAAAACTGGAGAAATACAAAAATATAAATCAGACGGCGTGACCGCAGCTACTTACAGCGGAAACAAATACGTAGCGACAGGAAACGGAAAGTTTTTAATAGAAGAAAGTGGATACAGATTTCCTTCGTCAGACACGGCAATGATTTATGAAGATTCTATTCTGTCTGGAGGTATGTATTTTGCGTATGTTAACATGGACAACGCAGGAAACTTAATACCCAGCCTTGCGGCTAACCGATTAACAGGAACCGCTTTATACACTCATTACAGCGGACACAAAAAAGTCTCTGGCAAAATCCATGATGTAGATTGGGATGGAAAAATTCCCGCTGGAACACCTTTCAAAATAGAACACTGGGCTTTCAATGGTAACTCTGTCGGCTTTGATGGAAAGCTCTCTGTCATTCCCTGCCAAGAGCACCCAATGACTTCTGGAAACGTTATCACCTTATTCTCGACAGTTTCAGGCTTTGGAGACTCCAAGGAAGAGGCTTATAAATCAGCAATGCAACAGGCAACGAAAAATCTTAAAAACGAAAATAACATGTTGTTAGTTAACAGCGGAATTAAAAATATGAACTCCAAGATGAGGTCTTGGGTAAAAATGAAAGAGAGTCAAGCTAACAGCTAAAGGTAGTTTATGAATACTATTATATCATTTTCAAATTATTATAGATTTAAGGCCAGACTTTACGCGGTACCTATGTCTCAGAACAGGCTGGGCGTTGACCCTTATCCAAGGTATTTTATTAGGCCAAAGGAGTTGATTGAAGTAATGGAGCACTCCGATAGTCCCGCGAGTATAGACGACGGGTACTCGAAAGACTTATCCTCTGGTTTGTATTTAAGAAATCATTCAAAATTGAACGACGGTACAGTAAGTGAGTCAGATATTGAAATACAATTTTTGCAATTATCTATGAACCCGCCGTATTGGTATAGCAGCGAGAGCACTTATATTGATTGGGTTAAGATAAACATGGATAAAACTAGAGCCTTAAGGTTGGAGGCCATGTTTGCTCTGTTTAAAACACCGACCACCGTTGAAGCTCAAGTTGACCCAGATATACCCGTAAGGCATTTATATATAGAATTAGAAGATTGGGCAACTAAAAAATTTACAAGAGTCGAGAATAAAACTTGGCCCAAACAAACAAAAACCACAATCATGAAAGTGTAAATATTAGAAGATGGCTGGATATGTAATTTTAAATACTAGAGGAAGCGTTGTTGACAATTCAACAAGGGACCCAATGGCTCTGCCTAAAAAGACCGAGGGCGTTGTCATATGGGGACCAACAGTAAACGATAAGCTTTCTGATGACCCAACCGTTAAAGACTTTGGGAAGGTCAACAGGTTTAAGGGAATAGGTAGCCTTTTAGCTTTGGACCCGACTGAGGTGGCGGAAAATCACCATAATGTGATGGGCATTGCGGATAATACAGGGTCACTAGAAAGAATAGATAATGAGTCAAGAGAGGCGTTCCTCACTGACATTCGAAACGCCAAAAGAATGCCGATAATGAATATTCGTCACAGAAGATACGATTATTCTAATATGAACAAATTTTTCGGGCATTTAATGAAAACTTATGGCGCGTGGATGATGCATGAGAGCCTCGAGGAAGCCGAAGATAAATATTCAAATGCCATAATAGAATGGAACAAAGACGAGTTCACGCCAACGCACGCTAAAGATGCTAGATATCTCGCATATGAAACTGAAATGGGTAATCAGCACACAAACGTCTGGCACCCTGGTTTTGCTTTAGGAGCCACTGAGAACATTACGCCACTAAGCACGAGCCCGAGTGATTGGTGGAGCCAAGGGGAAATGGGTGACGTATTTAGCAAGGCTCTATGGAAAAAAAATGAATTCCTCATATCACAACACGGTGCATTCGACCCCAGCAGCAACAGAAGATTCATAGCCATAGGTGGTCCAGAAAACTTTGACCCGAACTGGTTTGACAGTCACGCGGCAAGGCTAAACGAACTTCACGGAACCACTGATTATAAATCTTTGAGCTTGTCTAACGAGGCTTGGAACTGGGAAAACTTCATGCAAGAAAATGACCCTAAACCAGCCATGCCGAATTATAGTACCGTAAAAAAAGGGTTGGCCTCTTTTGTGATAGCTAACCTTTGCGCTTTTGGTATCGGAACTTTAGCGGGTATTTTTGGAACCATAAGGAAAAAAGGTAGAGGTAGCGGCGGTGTACTTTCTTTTACTTCTAGCGCTGGGCTAATAAAGCACGCATCGCCTTTCTTGGTTGTTACTCCTAGCGATAATGCTATCATGAGTTGGGTTAAGTCGTCCGCGCAACAATACGATATTGCTACAAACGTGAAGACCTTGTGGGAAGGCGCTAAGAGTACCTATGACTCTCTACTGGTGAAAGTGCGGCAGTTATTTGGCGCGAGCGATTCGGAGATAGCGCTTGGTTCTGGAAACGAAGTAAATGAACCTTGTGAAATAATAGGTGTTAAATTAGATGCCACCGCTACGATACTCAACGGCCAAGACGTCACGTTTGAAGTTCCAACGATTGATGGCATAAAATTATATACCCCCCGTACTGTCGCCGAGGGCGTGACCAGAAGTACCAGCGCTGGCGGCGCAGGTTATGTAATTATGCGAAAAGTGGGTCAAGGATATTTTAAAAGAATTAAAATAAGAAGCTTAAATAAAGGCGCAACAATCAGCGGCGGCAAGGCGGATATAGTAGCTAAAGTCAACGGCAATAGAATTGGCATAGCCAACTTACTCAGTAGAGGCGATAAACTTCAAGCTCAATTTTGTAAAACAGCTTGTCATGGCTTATATGAAAACATAAAAGCTATAAAAGAAAATTTAAAAAATTATGTAGACATTGTTGAAAAATACAAAGATAAGGGCACGGGTAAGAATACTGCCCCAGAAATTCAAAAATTAGTATCTCAGGGAGGTAGGCTTTCCTGTGGGCTTCAAAAGGGTAAAAGCTATAAAGAGGGAGATATAATATTTACTCATAACACCGTCAACGACGGAGCTTATGTCGCGCAACAGAGCAGCGAGCATTATTATTTTATTGTAAAAAAAGATGGCAAATGGGAACCGACAAATACTGAGATAGTATATCATCCTTGGAACAAAAATGCGACCAATCAACAAGCTATAGATTTTTGGGCAAACCCAAATACGGGTGATACCCCAGCAAACCAAGCATTCACAAACAACAGCAAACAAGGCCTTTTGCTTTCCATTCCTCCGAAGCCTTGGTGGGGCCCACGTAGGCCACATAGCCCGTGGAAACAGGGGTCCTTGCAGCTAGCTCTTGGAGACACGTATTATGTCAACAACTCCTCCACAACATTTGGGGACAATGAAGACGTCAGGCAATACCTTGATTGGCTTAAGTATTTGCGCAGCAGAGCGGATATGGAAAGCACTAGGTTATCCCACTGCATCGGCTATAATGGGAGCAGTTATAACATTCAGTTTTCCGGAGTGAGGAACTCTGGTAAAATAGTAGTCGACAAAACAGCTACCGCCAGCAACAGCAAACTGGGCGCTTCATATCAAGTAATGCTAGACGTTCAGGGTCAGCCGGTCATAAACATGATTGACGGAGGCCTAGGGTATGGAGCACATACGGCCTCTTTTGGGCTACCTAAGGAAGCTCAAAATAGCAAAATCTTCACCACTGGAGGGGTGGATTGTTACGGCAAACACAACGATGGCACAAATGAATATTGGTACTTTTATAACCGTAAACGTCAGAAGCCCTTCAGAGTAAAAGATATTTTTGTTTCTGTGGATAATAGAGAAATTAGAGCGCTGTCTGTTTCGTTTGGGTTTTCTTCGTCTGAAGAAAAGTCCACTTCAATTCCATGTGAAGACCTTAGTGGTAGTTGGGCAAACTTTAACGTTTACCCACCCAGCTTAAATCCTAAGAAGCCTACGCCGACAACCGGAAAAGACCCATTCTTTGAGGTTAGCCCAGTGATAAGTATTCAAAACCATGGCGATGCTTTTGGCGGCAATCAATTTAAAGAAGAGAGCAATTTATCAATGGCAACAACACTGCCTTGGGGTGCGATGACCACATTGAAGGCTACTCAATTAAATGATTCTGAACAGTATAAACTGGCTTGGAAAAACCTTTTTGAAGCTTTTCACGCTTTCACGCAAAGTACCCTTATAAATGAATTGCACGACAATTTGCAAAGAACGACTTCGGTGAAAGTTGCCAATGGCAAAGTAGAGAGCGACCCAGATTCGAAAAAAGGGGTGCCTTGGATGGAATACGCTATTGATGCTAAAGTATGTAACCTTCATGAATTTATTATAAGAAGCGTAAAACAGAATAATATAAGCGACCCAGAAACAAAGTTACTTCAGGAATGGACTAATTATGACTCTGTGTTTGGCTTGTGCGGGAGTGGAGAAATAGAGGAAATAGGGGAAGAGCTTTCTAGGACTTTTTTCGCTAACAAAGAGGCGTTTATTATCCACCAGAAAAAGAATACGATTAAAGAAAGCCTTTGTGGTAAAAAATCTTGCGGCGCAGCTCACGCTTACACTACTGTTCCCCCCTTGGGTAACCAAGCGGGAACCGTGGAAGAAATAATTAGAGACCTCGGCGTTAAAGACGCAAAGCTGACGATGGTTGCGACTACCCCTTTTGAGGTGTCTTTAAACGTTCAAGGCCTAGCCATGCAGACGCTCGAAGTTTATACTGTTGGAAATACAATAACTGTCAGAACAGATGGCGATGAAAATAAGGCTGGGGATGAATCTATAATCGTCCGAGGGACTATTAAGAGCATTAGCCACGTAAGTGCTGACAATTATAAATTAATATTTTTCCCGACCACGCTTGAAATGGATTCTGGAAGTGGAAGGCAAGAGGTTACTTTCACTTCTGGGCATTTTTCAAATTCACAACTTCAGACAGAAACCGGATGGCACGTTTTATTTAATAAACCCGGCTCTTTGTTATACAAGACCAAAAACGTCCCTGTAACCGATGCTCCATTAAACATTTGCGGAAACGCCGAGATTACAGTTAAGTTTTTCCCAACTTGGTCTTCGGAGCAATCGGTAGCCGCAACTAGCAGTGTTCTTTGGAAAAAGTTCAACGCGTTAGCTTCTGAAAGTCAACAGCTATTGGGAAGAGTAACGATTGATGTACCCGGAAATAAAGGTCATTCAATAAAACTTGTTATCAAAGACGGCAATATAGCGACTAACAAAACTATACCTGTGCCCGTCTTAGAGCAGATTGCTACCGCTATTATGTCAACCATAGACGGCGTAACGTATCATTGGTCTTTAACTGACACCTCTTTGCCACCAGTTTGGGGAAATTACTACGCCTTTGACAGCACTCTTGTTAACGATGCGATTGGAATGTTTAACATGCCATATTTCGTAGGTGGAAATACTGTTGGCTCAACGGTAGAGTCAGTCGCAGAATTTTTGACGCGGCGCAGCCTCAAACGAGACCTCTCTATAATAAATAGGGAATCCCATTACCATGGAGGAAATTTTATAACCGCTATCTTCGGCAGTAAAAAAATCTACACACCACACGATTCAGACAAATACATAAATCATCTACGGTTACAGTATGAGAAACAGAGGGTTTTGGGTATGGGCTGGATGCCTTATGGTGATAGAATAGTTGCGATGGACGAAAGCGAAACAAACCACGCGGCAGGGAAATCCCCAACCGACGAGGCGGCTATAAAAGCCTCGAACACTTTCCACGAGCTAACTCAACCTGTTCTTGCAAGATTCTTTAAGCAACATACCTTAAATATATTCAAGGGCTTTTGGAGAGATTTAAAAACAGCTAATAAATCCGTTAAAGACAGTATTCACCCCACTAGGCGAATGGATTTACAGCGGACTTATAGGGAAGGCACAGTTGATGGCGTTGCCTATGTAGATAACTTATCTAGTGACCGTTGGAATACCTCTTGGACAAAAGAGATGAATAAAGCGAATAGCGAAAACACGCCTTTGCAAGCTACTCAAAGATTGAGCGGTATATGTTTTCCAGTTATTAAATCTACTGGTATTGAGTGGAAAAACTTTATCGCTAGCGTTAAAGGCAAACTACCCCTGTATCAGCCCTCTGGCCAACAGAGAGAGACCCGATTAGGCTTTGGCGAGAGACATTCAATTTGGACCAATAATAAAATGCCCGACTCTCTTCAGGAGTACGTGGAGTTAGGCAACCCCGTAACAAGCCCCGACTCATCACCAACTGATTATCACGGTTGGAATGATAAAACCGTTGATTCAACTAGGTTCAAACTGGGACTAATCACTGAAAACCCAAACACCCTAGGCTCTTACCTAGGTTATGGTAATAACTCAGAGAATACATTTAATACTTATGACGTTGTTAAAGAGTACCAAGACATTTCATTCTATAAAGAAGATAGAAGAGGTCAAGACATCAAGCAAATAGATAATCTTTACGACGCTACAGAGGAAATTATAAACGGTTATGGGCAGAATGATTCAAGAGGTGACACTTATAATCCGGGCGAGTGGGAGAACGCGGGTGCTTGGACAGCACAGGGCAAGAAGAACGACGGTAGTATAAATAACGCATTTACTGACCCGAGCACTAGGACAACAGCGTGGGCCGAGGAAATTAAAATGCCTGACGGTTCGACTCAAGGTCAAATACCAGTAAACTCAGTAAGACAAACTTTCCCAGGCAATGGAGAATGGGAGCTTTTGGGCCAAGAGCTTGACGAAGAGTTTGGTAAGTTTGCGCCCGTCTTTTCTAAAATTTACATTGACGATATAGGGGTAAGCATTGAAAAGGACGCTGATAGCGATAAATTCTTGGTTGGCAATAACCCTGTTAACGAAAAATGGGGCGACGATTATGGTGACAACCATTCTAAAGCTGTTGTCGATTTTCATAGGTTCTATGACAAGTACGTTTACCACGATTGGAAAGATAGTAATGGACAACAGAACTGGGAGAAAAACAATAACTATTGGAGCGCTTGGCACGCAGCTTATGAAGAAGGAATTAAGGGCGCATACATAATTAGCGGAACAGGATTTAACAGCGCGGAGGCCTTGGCTTCTATGTCTGGTCAGTTGATGATGTACAAAGAGGTGGTTAATAAATTCCACTTTACTGGAGAAGCACCTACGGTTGGCAGCGACGCGCAGCAGAAAAGAATCTTGACCGACAGAGCTACCGAAGCAGAAAAAGCCTCCTTTATAGGCACGGGTTACGCTCACTCCTTGGCCGACGCTTACGCTTTAGCCTCGGACCATTTAAATCACATAGTCCAAACTTGGGTTAACACAAATTATACAACCGAAGAAAAAGCTAGATTGTGCGACTCTGTTAGTCCTTGCCCCTGCATTAACGTGCGAAGTGGTCACTTAACGAAAATAGGCCAAGACGCTAACGGTTGTCCGGTTTTCAAGAGCGAAGAACTAGCGGAAAGCGACCTGCAAAATCAACCCGACGCTAATCTTCAAGAGATAACTAGTCTAAAAAAATCGAACGGTATCGCAGGAAGCCAATGCCACTATCAAATAACCAATGGAGAATGTAAATGGAATATAGAGCTTTGTGGAGGGGGTACGATTCCGGGAACGCCTTGGTCTGGAGAATGGGACACGGGACAAGCAAACGTTTGCGTCAAGGATTTATTGGTTGGTTATAATGGCGACGTCGTTTCTGTTTACGCTATGGGCTGTGAATCTAGTACTGGTGGCGATGATGCTGTAACGAAAGCTTCCGCCGCAGAGGCTTTAAAGGTTGAAATAGCTTCTAAAGAAAATGACCAGTGCAATAATGCTGGGTATGGCATCGGTTGGCTTGATGGAGCAAACAAGAAGAAAGCGGATGGCTCTCAGCAAACTTGGTCGGGCAATAATCAAGATGACCCCAATGTATTTGGTAAGTATGATTCAACTACAATCTCACAAGACCAAAGCATGAGTCCGCATTGGGTTGACGGCGTTAATTGGTATGATTGGTTGACTAGGACTGGCCAAGACGGTAAAACCTTTACAACCAGCAATCCAGAATACGCTAATTCAACCGCAACCTACATAGAGATTACTGGGGCTAGTAATATGACTGCGACGAATTTTCGTGATAAAGCGAATTTGCTCTGGGACGTATACACATTGAATCAAGGGTACTTGTGGGCCTACGGTGGAGTGAATCAAGCTGGCAAAGTAGAACACGGGGCGAACTGCACGACTCCGAGCACTGGGGTTATGGATGGCCCTATCCCATCAACTGTTGCGGGAGTCGGGTTTGTTATCGGCGGTAACGCTACTTCTTCATCCTATACTGACTTTTATTATGCAAGAGGCCAAGGGTCCCCCAGCAACGGTTGGGGTGATTTCGTCGGTGGCGGCGGCGCCCTAAGCATGGGACAACAAGGCTTTCAAAGTTTCTTGCGCGACTATGTGAATACAACAGATGGTAAACCCAGCTTTTGTAATGACTTTGTAGACGATTTGGGCGATGAGGGCAACTTGGTTGCTACATGGTTGCCTGTGAGCTCTATCACGCATGATAATGATGGAAACCTAGAGGGCGGCAATGATAACGTTTGGTCTTCGAATGTTAGTTCATGGGGCGGGCAGTCAGTAGGACCCAACGCTTATCAAGACTCGAATGGAACCGATATACAATGGAACTCCCCAGAAGTTGATTACGGCTGGAGAATAGATGAAGCTGGAACCAAGCTCAAA
>Ga0315316_10000268_pt1 | contig 33048 bp, 26 predicted proteins | sample M160m3416metaG_FD_203702 | JGI IMG/M metagenome (GOLD analysis project Ga0315316, IMG submission 203702) | Ammonia-oxidizing marine archaeal communities from Monterey Bay, California, United States - M1 60m 3416 | ecosystem: Environmental > Aquatic > Marine > Intertidal zone | place: USA... | reverse complement strand
GGCGAAGCGCAGCTGATCTCAGTTGTTGACAGAATGAGTAGCGATGAGAAATATAGCTTAGCTAAAAGCTATGTGGGGGACCGGAGCAATCGGCGGCATCGTCCGGGTCGTGCGCTTGAACGGCTTGATTATCGCTTTGACATCCTCTCAGATTATGGTGGCTTTCGCGATATGCAACGCCATCGCCTACTAACAATAGATTGGCAATCCTTGACGCCGTATCACGGATATGAGGTGCCAGAGGATATCAAAGAGTGCGGACTCACTGATAAATATGTCAGTGCATTAGAGCGGTCAAAGGACCTATACGAAGTGATGAGAGAGGCATTCCCGGAGCAAGCCTCGTACGCAGTCTCTATGGCCTATCGGATTAGGTACGTGATGCAATTCAATGCACGTGAAGCACTTCATATGCTTGAGCTGCGTAGCCAGCCGCAAGGGCACCCAAATTATCGTCGTGTTGCACAGGCTATGTACCGACAAATAGGTAATGTAGCTGGCCATAATATCGTATCTGGAATGTTCAAGTTCATGGATCTTACGGCAGCAGAAGAAGGTCGATTACAGTCTGAACGCTCGCTAGAAGACCGTCGTGAAAATAGAATCTGATGGAAGAACAAGCCAAAGTTGCAACTACCGAGGAGCTTTTGATAATTGCAGAGTTGGCTGATGAAGCTGTACGAGAGCAGATAGACGGTCGTGGGGGATATATATGGAGTCGCCGCGAAACCTCGACCGTTCCATACGTTTTATCTTTAGAAGCATCGATGGCTAGTCCGGATGAAGAAATATGGGTCGGCACTCTAGACGGAGCGGTTCTAAGTTATGCGCGTGCGAAAGTAGAAGTACTGCGAACGGGTGAATATTTAGGACTGGTTACGGATATTTATGTTACCCCGGAGGCTCGTAGCGTTGGTTTAGGGGAAGCTCTGATTAACGTTATAATCGCTTGGTGTAGCGAACGAAAATGCGTTGGTATTGACTCGATGGCGTTACCAGGTAATCGAGAGACAAAGAATTTCTTTGAAACTTTCGGGTTTAAAGCGCGCTTGTTAACGGTTCATAGATCCCTGTAAATCAATGCACGGCCCGGAGCTCTGCGCTGGCAGCATTGTGTACAGCGAAGAGAAGATTTTGCTTATTAGGAGAGGTACAGAACCTGAGAAAGGACTTTGGTCTCTCCCAGGCGGTCGAGTTCAAAAGGGTGAGTCGATCCGTCATGCCGCTCTGCGAGAGCTTAAGGAGGAGAGTAATTTAGAAGGAAAATTTGAAGAAATGATGGGCTGGGTCGACTTGCTAATAGGTGAACATCGATATGTGATCGTTAACTTACGATGTAGCGTATCGAACGCGTCGAACCTCAAAGCTGGAGATGATGCTGCAGAAGCTAAGTTCTTCAAATTGGAGGAACTTCATGGGTTGGAGATGAACGATAGAACTCGAAATTTCTTGTTCTCTCTTCAGCCACCGATGTCCTATTAAATTTCCTATCTACCTTTCCAAACAGGATCGCGCTTTTCGACGAAAGCCAGTGGACCCTCTTTGAAATCTTCTGTCTTGACTACATTGCGGAAGTGAGCCTTAGTAATTGCCCAACCATCGGCTTCAGGAACGCCGAGAGTTTCGAGAATGACTTCTCGACTTTCTCTTACTGCAATCGGGGCGTTAGCAGTTATTCGTTGAGCAAGAGCAATAGCTGTATCGACAACGGTTCCCGTCTGACAGAGTTCATTAACAAGGCCTAGAGAAAATGCTCGTTCCGCCGAGATAGGGTCGCCAGTTAACGCTAGTTCCATAGCGACATTCTTCGCAATAGCCGCGGGAAGCCTAAATAATCCACCTGCGCCAGCAATCAGTGAACGCTTTACTTCGGGTATCCCGAAACGAGCTGATGATGAAGCAACAACTAAATCGCAAGAGAGTACGATCTCAAGACCACCCGCAAGAGCGGCTCCATCAACAGCGGCTATCAATGGTTTCGTGCGCGGGTAACGAGCTAAACCAGCAAAGCCGCCCTTGTCTGTTTCGATCCGCTTACCCTGGCTAACTGACTTAAGATCTGCACCTGCACAGAAAACTTTGCCCTCAGATTTAAGGATGCCGACCCATAAATTCGGGTCAGATTCGAACGAATCCAAATGTGCTTCAAGCTCCTGAGAGACCTCATGGTTAACAGCATTGCGAGCTTCGGGACGATCGAGGGTAAACAATGCAATTGGGCCACGAGTCTCAAAATTTACAGCCATGTTGCCTATGCCCCTTCAATTTTCTCGACCTCAGCTGTCTCAGCGTCGGTCGATTCGACAGTATTTAAAGTATTAACATCCTGGTCCAGGGTTGCTGGCGTAGCCGTTAGATCGGTTGATTCAGCGCTGGTCTTGTCTGAAACGACATCGTCTGTTATTTGACCATGAGTAGCGGGGCTAACCGGATCGGACGTAGGAGTTTCAGCTAAGTTTGAACTAGCGTCGTCATTAGGAGCGATCGCTTTAGGTGACGCAGCTTCGGCACCTTCGTTATTCGCTTCAGGTGCTTCAGGTTTAGGCTTACCAGGACCTTTGCGTCTACCTTTTCCGCGACCGGGTTTAGATGGTTCAATTCCAAACCGACTAGCGATTTCCGGAATTCGATCAGCCACCTTGCGTATTGTCTCGACCAGTTCTTTCGTGGGCTCAGCCGGCATCGTTGCGAGAACTATGTAAGGTCGTATCGGAGAAAATGCAATAGCCTCGATGACAATGGCCAAGCGCTGCTGAGTGACCTCACCGCCAAGTGCTTGATTGGCTTGCATCGTGAGCTGCTCGGCAATATCTGGGGGAAGTGGAGCACCAGCTTTGGGCGGCCTGGAACTGAGCCGCAACGCACGTACGATGCGATCCCCAGACAATGTCGCACGAAGTTCCGCATGCCAGTCGGTTTGTGCTTTCTCTACTCTGATTTGGAGCCCCTCGCGGATGCGTTCCGCTATTTGTCGACTTTCATCGTCGCGGGCATTATCGTCAGCTGCGACCAGAATCGTTCGAAGATCGCGTATATCAACTTCGTCCAAGTCGGCGACTACCGCATCAGCGCGGTCTCTCCACTCGGCTATTTTGATTCGTGGTACAAGGGTTTCAGCTAATGCGAGCAAAGCATCTGCTTTGACTACTGGCTGTCCCTCTTCAAGCAGTCGCTTGTTTTGAGTATCAATTTCAGTTCTTACTGCAGCAATACCACCGCGAGCGACTTGCTCTGCAATAACCCGCTGTTCTTCTGGAAGGCTCTCAATCAGGAGTTTCCGGTGGGCACGGCCTGGACGGAGTTTCTTGACTTTTGGCCGCTCTGAAGCTTGATCACGATCATTTGTTCTATTGCGTGCGGGTCTCTTCGAACCTGAGTCTGTTCGTTTGCCTCTGTCAGAGCGATTATTAGATCGGTTACCCTTGTCTTTGGCGTCTTCTCCATTTTTTCGGTTGTCATTTGAACGTGGTTTACCGCGACGCTTTTTATCATCACCGTCCCGACCTCGGCCACCTTTGTTCTTGCGCTCAAGCTGGGTGGTTACACCCGGCGTATCTTGTTTGCCAGGAATTATTTCTAATATTTTGTCTGCAGGTCGCCCGCTTCGAGACTTTAGTGGGGTGACAGCAGTTACAAAAATACCATCAATCTCAAAATCGGCCTCTGCCCGCACGACATCGCCAACAGCGGCGCCCTTGGCTAATAGGGCAGCATCTAAGGTGCCCTTTGGTTGCTTGGCGCCGGCGGCTCGCCAGGTCCAGGTTCCGTCGTCTTGCTGACTAGTCAGCTCGACCTCGATACGTCGGCTCATTGTTGCTCCGGGTCTTCCGGCAGGGGAGTAGGTAATGGGTGTGTCTTGCTCGAAACAAATGCTCCGAGAACGCGATAATCACGCGATCGGTAACGATAGCGAAGAACTGCCACGACTGTGCATTTAAACGGCTAACTCTCCGAACAACAAACAAATTATTAAGAAACTTAAGGTACTAGATCTCCTCAATTGCTCTTCTGATTGCCACTCTTTTGTCCCATCAGCCTCGTACTCTCACAAGTCGTGGATGAATTTTTAACTATGAGGACCCCTTGAACTATGGCTAGGCCGAAACTCCCAGAATCAATTGCGAAGGAAATCATCGATATTGCAGTCGATGACGAAATGCGCGATTCCTTCATGCCATATGCGCTTTCGGTTACCACTAGCCGTGCAATCCCAGATGTGCGCGATGGACTGAAACCAGTGCAACGCAGAATTCTGTTCGTGATGAATGATCTAGGGCTTCGACCTGGCACTCCTTTTCGAAAATCTGCCGGAGTGGTAGGCGAAGTCATGGGCAAGTATCACCCCCACGGAGATGGTGCGATCTACGAAGCTATGGTGCGAATGGGTCAAAAATTTTCTATGTCTGTGCCATTGGTTGCACCAAAGGGCAATTTTGGAAGCCTCGACGATCCTCCCGCAGCCTATAGATATACAGAAGCCCGCCTGACGGAGGCTGCGATGGCGATGGTGCAAGACATTGAGGAGGAAACAGTTGACTTCCAACCGAATTTTGACGGGGAGCGCGAGGAGCCCGGATGTCTTCCGGCAATGTTGCCGAACTTACTCATAAATGGTGCCAGTGGAATAGCGGTCGGCATGGCTACCAATATGCCACCGCACAACATAAGTGAAGTGGTGGCGGTTGTGAAGCACATCCTCCACAACCGTCGACCGAAACCGACAGTAGACGAATTAGTGAGCTTGTTGCCTGGCCCAGATTTTCCAACGGGTGGGATCATCATCGACGATGGAACCTTGAGGGACGCGTATGAAACTGGTCGAGGCACATTTCGAGTGCGAGCCAGAGTAGAGATAGAGCCTATTTCAGCACGAAGGCAAGCCATTGTCGTTACAGAGTTACCTTATGCAGTAGGTCCAGAGCGAGTACAGGCAAAAATACGAGAGCTTGTAAATAAGGGTAGACTCGATGGTGTCGCAGCGGTCAACGATCTATCCGATCGTAATCACGGACTGCGCCTGGTAATCGAATGTAAGTCGGGAGTTGGGCCCCATAAACTATTGAACACCTTGTATCGCTTAACCCCGATGGAAGAAAGTTTCGGAATTAATAATGTCGCTTTAGTATCGGGAGTCCCTTCGACTCTAGGGCTGCGTTCACTGTGCCAGCACTTCATTGACCATCGGCTCGAGGTAATAACGAAGCGAACCGAATACAGACTTAGAAGAGCGCAAGAACGCGAGCATATTGTCGTTGGATTGCTAATCGCTTTAGACAACATAGACAAAGTAATTCGAATAATAAGAAGCGCTGCGGATGTGCCGACTGCGCGTTCGGAGCTCATCCAGGAACTAAAACTATCCGAGATTCAAGCAAACCACATACTAGATATGCAGTTGCGGCGGCTAACCGCTTTAGAAGTTGACAAGCTACGTATTGAGCTCGCAGAACTTCAGGAGTCCATTAAGGCTTACCTACTCGTGCTTAATTCTGAGCACCGTCGCCGAAAAATTGTTAGCGAAGAACTTGACTTCATTGCCGGGGAATTTGGAGAAACGCGCAGAACCAAGATCGTTAGAATTGAAGACATCGTCTCAATTGACGATGAAGTCGTTCAGACTGAGCTGATTACTCAAGACATTGCAAAGCAAGAGATTACGTTAGTGACCTTGTCATCCTCAGGTCTGATAGGCCGTTTCTCTCCAGATGACTCATTCACAGCTAAGCCAGGTCGCCATGATGTTCTGACAGCCTCTTTAGAAGTCTCGACGGTGGAGCCGATCCTTGCTGTAACCAACAAAGGTAGACTACTTAGCGTTCGCGCTAGTGAAATTCCGGAGATGTTCCGCGGAAGTCGCGGAGCATCCTGTGCCGAAATGTTTTCATTGAGTCGCGGCGAAGCAGTCGTCGGATTATCCACGATTGGAAATAGCGAAACAGTTCTAGTGACGCGACAGGGCGTGGTGAAACGAGTTAGTGCTGCCGACTTGTTACGCACGCGCAGCGGGAATTCCATAATAAATTTAAGGCAAAATGACAACGTTGTATCTGCGTTTGAAGCCGAAGAAAGTGCAGAACTGGCACTTGCCGCTTCAGATGGGCAGGTACTACGAACTGCCGTAGCTGGAGTGCCAATTCAGGGCCCAGGAGCATCGGGCGTTTCAGGAATGAAGCTTAAAACCGGTTGCTTTGTTCTATCAGCAGGGAAAGTGGAATTTTCGACAGTCGTAGTTGTCGTGACAGATGAAGGCACATGTAAAGTAACCGACATATCTGAAGTGCCCGCCAAAGGTCGAGCGACTGGTGGTGTTCGTGTAGTTAAATTCAAGAACTTCGAGACCGTAATTAGCTACGCATGGCTCGGCCGAAATCAGCAACTAGCCGGAATCATGGCCGACTCAGTCGACCCCAAGAAATCTGACTCAACACCGGTGCCAATTAGCTTTACAAGTACTCGAAGAGATGGCCCCGCTGTAGATCTTGGATTCAGGCTGCAGCGTGTAGGGGAGTATCGCTTCAAATGAATCAACAAAACATGACTAAGCAGTTGCAAGACAAATCGCCAAATAATTACGATGCTGACTCCATCGAAGTGCTCGAGGGTTTGGACGCAGTTCGAAAACGCCCGGGGATGTACATCGGTGGGACCGGTAGCCAAGGTTTAACTCACCTGCTGTGGGAAATAATTGACAATGGTGTCGACGAAGCGGCTGCCGGTTTTGCAAGCACTATAGATGTAAGTTTTCATGCCGATGGCTCATACGAGGTGTCCGACAATGGTCGTGGAATCCCAGTTGACAAAAAGTATGGCGAGGTAACGGCCCTCGAGGTTGTTTTCACTGAACTTCACGCAGGCGGTAAGTTCGGCACTGGCGCTTATGGTGCGTCAGGTGGGCTTCATGGAGTTGGTGCGTCTGTTGTCAACGCTCTTTCCACCCGAGTCGATGTTGACGTGAACCGGAACGGTAAGACCTACCACCTTTCGTTTCGAGACCGTGTCGCTGGACAAGTTGGTGCTAATGGCCGGTTCAAGGCCGGTCACGTGCTCAAGCAGACGGGCAAAGTTCCGACTCGTAAGACAGGAAGCACGGTGCGTTTTTGGCCAGATATTCAAGTTTTCGATATTGATGCTGTTATTGACTATTCTGAAGTTCGGGAACGACTTGGGCAAGTATGTTTCCTGGTTCCTGGCTTAAAGATACGGTTGACAGATCGCCGAAAAGGCTTACAAAAACCTCAAGAAGAGTTTGTTTCCAAGAGCGGTCTTGGAGACTTTGTCGATTTCTTAAGTGGCGAGGCAGGAGCCGTTACTTCGATAATTAAGCTTCAAGGTTCCGCAGAATTTATTGAAAAAGTTCCGGTTGACGGCGACCTGACCGAAGTAACGCGTAAATGTGAAGTAGATGTGGCAATGCGTTGGGTTAGTACTTACGAAACGAAAATCGTTACCTTTGTTAATACGATCCCAACGCCAGACGGGGGTACCCACCTCGCAGGTTTTGAGCGAAGTCTTACTAGCTCAGTCAACCTGGCTTTGGGTAAAAATGAGCTACGTAAGCTGCGGAAGTTGAAAGATGATGGAAAAGCAACTAAAGAAGATTGTCAAGAGGGGCTGGTAGCGGTTATTCGTGTTACTTTTCCTGAACCGCAATTTAGAGGCCAAACCAAACGCGAATTAGGGACTCCAGATATCCAAAAAATTGTTAGTACCGTTGTGCGCGAGACCCTGGGTGCTTGGTTTGAAGGCGACCTTCAGGGATCTAAAAAAGTACATGTCAAAGCAATTCTTGACAAAGTAGCTGATGCAGTCATTAACCGTGTTAGCACCCGTCAAGCTCTGGATAACCGCCGAAAGGCTGCACAAATTGGCAACAACGGTTTACCTGATAAACTTTCGGACTGTCGGATGCATCCGGAAGGGGAGTTGCTTATCGTTGAAGGCGATTCAGCAGCGGGTCCTGCGAAACGAGCAAGAGATAGCGCCTGGCAGGCGGTTCTTCCATTACGTGGCAAGGTTGTCAATGCCGGTAAAAGTACAAAAAAGGCCGTTCTCGATAACGCCGAAGCTACTGCTCTCTTTACCGCAGTTGGCGCAGGCTCAGGCGCAGAATTCGATCTAAGTTCGGCCCGCTATGAACGAGTGATTCTTCTGGCAGATGCAGATGTTGATGGTAGCCACATCAGATGTTTAGTCCTGACGTTGATCTATCATTATATGTTCGATCTCCTTGCAGCTGGGCGTGTTTATGCTGCTCAGCCTCCGACCCACGCGTTGACAATAGGGCAATCAAAGGAGTTTCTCTACTCGGAACTAGAACTGGCGAAGAAAGTGTCAGAACTAGATGCCAAGGGTCGAAAATATCGCGTTACGCGCTTTAAAGGCCTAGGGGAAATGGACGATGACGAGCTATTGGAAACTACCTTAAACCCCGAGACACGGCTTTTAAGGAAAATCACATTTGATGATGCAAAGGTTGCAGCTAAAGCCTTCCAGGTGATGATGGGGGCCTCAGTAGAGCCTCGCCGGGATTTCATTGTGAAACACAGTGAAGCTTATGGACATGCATTAGATGTGTAGCTGCCACTCAAGCAAGAGATACTCAGTCTCTGATATCCAGATTAAAGAACTCGTTGAAGTTACTCGCGTAGTCATTTTTAGATGAGACCGACGCCCCGAGCTCAACCCACTCTTCATCAGTCATCATTGCTCTGCCTTGCGCTATTTCAGTGCCACCCCAGCCACAGACATGGCGTAATTTGTACTCAGGACTGGATAGCGCCTTCGCAATAGTTTCGGCAACGTCATCGGCTTGTACCGCTGCAGCTATCCCTGCTGCGTAAAAATCGAACATCCGGTTGTAATGCTCTTGATAGGCGGTCGGTAACGGGTTTCCTTCATTTTTTGGCAATATAGCTGTACGAGTGACGCCCGGTTCGATCAGGTAAACCCGGATGCCGAACCCCCTTAGTTCTTGAGCTAAGGCCTCACTCATGCCTTCGAGAGCAAATTTGCTGCCGGCATAAACAGTCTGACCAATAGCGCCGATCAGGCCAGTGATCGATGAGATCTGGACCACATGGCCGCTACGGCGTGCTCGCATACCTGGCACAAAAGCCTTTACGCAACGCACTGCGCCCCAGACGTTTACGTCCATGACTGACTTGGCTACTTCAAGATCAATATCTTCTGTCACTGCGTTGTATCCGACGCCAGCATTATTGACCAATACGTCTATTGAGTCCCCATTGTGTTCGATAGAAGCAGCACAACGGGCCACAGAATCATCATCAGTTACGTCGATTTCAATCGAGTGCAAGTCCAACCCCGAAGCTTGTTCTAATAGCTTGGTTCCCTTCTTCAAATCACGCATTCCTGCGTAGACCTTGTGGCCTTCTTTCGCTAATCGCAAGGCAGTCGCTCGCCCCAGCCCTGAATTACTTCCGGTTACCAGTGTGACAGTCATATATTGATGTTAGCTCACCATCAGGTCCGCAGACGATTTGCTGAAGTCTGTATAATCACAACGAATAGCGGAGTATTTAGTCAACGGGCTCAACAGTGTCCAGGGTTCTTAGCGAAAGCTTTGTTAACACTTCACCAGGCACTCTCTGGTAGTCGACGGCAGGAAACCCCTTTGCCCATCAGCGTCAACGACCACATGAAGGGGGAACGGTCAATCTCGTGATCTCCCAAAACGATCCCAAACGCCCATAATCCTCATTATGTAAAGTTAATGATTAAACTGAGGCTCAAAGCTCCCACTAAGTAATGCAACTACGCTTTTGCTCGATCCAACCGCACGCCTTGTGTGTCTGAAGCTGTTGATACGCCAGTCTCACGAGAAGCTGATTGGGAGGGGTACGCTTTTGTCTAGATGATTACTTTGGTATTCGACCGTTCGCTTTGGAACTTTTATTGGGTGATTTGTTTAGACATTTGAACTAGTAAACAACAAGGATGTAGTTTGGGGCTTTGGGACTTCAGCGTTGTGACCGGGTGTCGTTGCTTGGTTGATCTAGAAACCTTTGACATAGCCGTTTCTTGTCTGGACTCCTTCGGACTTTAGTAGCCGGCTTTGCAATAACTCCATCCCCGGAACGAGTCGTCCTTTGTGATTTACAACTCGCCACCATGGGTATCCTTCAGAGTTCTTAAGGAAGCGCCCAACTGATCTACTTCGCCCGGGAAATCCCGCCTCCATAGCTATTTCTCCGTAGGTGGACACATCTCCTGGCAAAAGTTCTTTTAGTCTCCCAGCCACTGCAAGGTCGAATTCTGATTGGCGCTTAACGATCTTTGGCGACACACGGAGCCCAACTGCAGGTTATGGTGAGTGTAGTGAATGTTGATTATCATTTCGTTCATGATGGGGGCACTAATGGAAAGTTTCGATATCCATATAAGTGGAGGCACGATTGTCGATGGAACCAGGGTTCCACGATTCAAGAGTGATCTCTGGATCAAAGATGGGAAGATAGCCAAAATTGGCGGTCGTACCAGTGCATCCAGCAATCGGACGATTGATGCTACTGGCAAGATCGTTGCGCCGGGATTTGTTGACCTGCACACTCACTACGATGCTCAAATTCGATGGGATCCGTGGTGTACTATTTCTGGATATCACGGCGTGACCTCCGTCGTCTTGGGTAATTGCGGTTTCGGATTTGCGCCTGTTCGACCGGACTTTCAAGAGCGTTCGATGTTGACGATGACTCGGACGGAGGCAATACCCTTTGAGTCAATGAAGCAGGGTATGGATTGGGATTGGGAGACCATACCCGAGTATTTGGATTCCCTAGAGCGAATTCCTAAAGGTGTAAATGTAATTCAATATATGCCAACGGCATCTTTGATGACCTATGTGATGGGTTTAGAGAAAGCTAAGGCGGGCGAGCCGGCTAGCAAGGGCGAGCGTGAAGAAATGGCACGGTTACTGCACGAGGGAATGGATGCGGGACTGTGTGGCTTCTCAATTCAAAGACTTGGAGAAAATAGCGTTCAAGCCGACTATGACGGCTCCCCCATGGTGACCGACATCATGGGCGATGAAGATATTCTTAACCTCGCCCGGGTTCTGTCAGACCGAGATGAGGGCTTTATTCAAATCACTCAGGGCACGGGAGATATAAGAGCCGACATAGCATTCCTCGAGAAGTTAGCGTCCGTGGCGAATCGCCCAATTCTTCATAACGTTGTCGCCCCATCGCGGCAGGACCCCGAAGTTCACAGGCGCCCGCTTCGATGGATAGATAAGTGCTGGGATGCAGGTCTTCCTATCTATGCTCAGTGTGGAACTGGCAGGGCAGGATTTGCTTTCACGCTCGAACACTGGAACCTCTACGATGCATCGCCGGCTTGGCGAGCTGTGACTACAGGAACCAAAGATGAAAAAATTGAGAAAATGAAGGACCCAGAACTGCGGAAGGCCCTTGTGACAGAAGCTGCAGAAGCAGATCGGCGCCTTCAGGTTATTCAAGCAGGTGTAGGTGGGAATCCGAAGGGCTTGGTAGTTCAGGGGGTGAATCGACAACCTGATCTACAGCAATATGTTGGCAAATCTGTTGGTGATATTGCTGAAGCAGAAGGCAAGCACCATATAGAGGTAATGTTGGACTTGTCGCTTTTAGGTGATCTCAATGTCGAGTTTTTAGGACCGGACAAAGGCTCTAATGCCTCGTTCATGGCAGAAATGATGAATGATTCACCCTATGCCATCCCCGGCGTCTCAGATGGTGGAGCCCATACGAAATTCTTTACTGGTGGCGCATATACGACTGATTTCCTGACATGGCTTGTTCGCGACGAGGGGGTTGTGACCCTTGAAGAAGCGCACTATCGACTATCGGCTCTTGCAGCTCATGCAGCAGGCTTCAGGGATCGAGGTACTCTCAAGGAGGGATCTGCCGCTGACGTCCTGGTTTACGATATGGAAGAATTAGAAATACTTCCTAATTGGATAGGTGAAGTTGAATTTGACTTACCTGGGGGCGAATGGCGTCGAGTTCAGCGTGCAAAGGGCTATAACCAAATTATTGTCAACGGTGAGGTCACTTTCGAAGATGGTGAATGCACATCGGCAACTCCCGGAAAGCTACTTCGTCATGGGTCAGCGTAATTAATTTATCGGTTACTCTGCGCCGCCGAAATAACTTAGGTCCTTATCGGAAACTTCAGCGCCTAGGGTGCACTTCATATTCTTAGGATCGTTAGAATATTCTGGTGACGAAACGTATACCGATCCATCAAAGAAATTATATTACGGAGGCATTCGACGAAGGTGACGGTCGCATGCGTGTAAGTGGTCGACTAGTCGACAACAAACCACAGGGTCTTTGTCTCGATGATGGCACCGACCTGGTAATACATGATATGAGTATCGATCTGCTGATTGATCCGCCAAGCTTCACGATCGTTGATATCGAAAACCATATGAGCACCAGACCTTACGCTCAGTGTGAGCAGATCCTAGATAGCTACGATGAGCTAATTGGACTGTCAGTGACTAGAGGCTATGGCAATAGAGTAAAGAAGTTATTTGGCGGCCCTAATGGATGTTCTCATATGGGAGCATTACTATTGGCTATGGGGCCTGTTGCGATTCAGGCGAGTTGGAGTTTAGTAAATCTACATCAGTCCCTAGAGTCAAAATTAGACACAGTTGATAACGATCAAGATCGCGAACGTCGTTTGCAAATGAACATGAATACTTGCCACGTCTGGAAAGAAGACGGGCAACACATACAACTAATCAAGATGGGGAGACGCGCTCCCCTGCCGGATTGGGAGTCGAAGAGACTAGTGGAATTGGGCGTAGAAGTGCCAAAGCTCTGAACTATAAATGATTACCTATTGAATCTCCATTGTGTCTTTTGTGAAATATTCAACGTGTCTAACTCCGCACTACTAACATCGTAAATGAGTTTTCGAAAGGGACTATTTATGGCTGACTTTGTTCGACCCACAACTCTTGACTACCACTTCGATGTCATGTGCCCCTGGGCTTATCAGACCTCTTTGTGGATGCGAGATGTTCGTGATCAATTGGATTTAACAGTCAACTGGAAGTTCTTCAGTCTCGAAGAGGTGAACTTGCGTGATGGTCAAAAGCATCCATGGGAGCGTGAATGGAGCTACGGATGGTCGATGATGCGCATTGGTGCGATACTGCGACGTATTGATATGGATCTCCTGGACCAATGGTATGCGGCAAGTGGTCGCGCTCTTCATGTGGAAGGCAAACAGCCACATAATCCGGACGTCGCTAGAGATTTACTGATCGAAATTGGGGCTGATCCGGAAATTGTGGATATGTCCATCAAAGACGAGACCACTCATGATGAGATCCGCAATGAGCATAATCGAGTTGTTACTAGTGGCGGCTTTGGCGTTCCGACGCTATTTTTCCCTGACGGCCAATGTATCTTTGGACCCGTTCTGCTGGACCCTCCAACTGGAAAAGCGGCATTGAGTTTATGGAATGTAGTTATGGGTTGGCTCGAATTTCCACATCTCTACGAAATCCAGCGTCCTAAGACTGAGTCGGATGAGAAAGCAATCTACGAAACATTCCGGCCATACCTTGATGCACGTGACTGGGTTAGCATCAATCGAGGTAAAGAAGTCGGCTTTGAGCCAAATGAGACGTAGGACTCTGAATAGTATGTTCTGGTCCGAGGTTTTAGCTGAATTCTAATAGTTCAACAAATTAACAAGTTTATTATTCAGCGTTCTCTTCACTAACAAGGTCGGCGGCAGAAGCTAAAGCCGATGCTAATCCAACGCTTCTTTGGTAGAGGCCTTCAAAGTATTTCTTTGAAGCTTCTTCGATGCCTTCGAGAGGGGCGGGCCCTAAGGATCTTATAACGGCCCCCGGGTCAGCCGTAACATCAATATATTTTGGTGTTTCGGGTAGAGGCGCGTCGCCTTGCCAAAAGGTGTGCTGCTTTGATTCTTGTTCGCTCAGTCGATCGCTTGAACTAAGTTTTCGCGTTCGAGGCGCTGAAGGTCGTAATCGTTTAGCCATCTATGTGTGTCCCACGCTTAATAAGTTGTGATCGACACCAAGACTGGTATCGACGTCATCCGTTAGGAGAGCTACTTCGTCAAGGCCCAAGGCAGAACGAAGCTCCTCGGCATTTAAATCACTTATCGAACTTGATTTAGGTAGCACCATATCGGCTATTCTTCGTTTGCCCTGCACTACCTCTTCTACTCTCTCGTCGACAGTACCTGGGCAAATAAGCCGGTGGCAGATAACAGTTTTATCTTGACCAATGCGCCACACACGATCTCTGGCTTGGTCTTCAACAGCTGGGTTCCACCATCGGTCATACAACACTACATGACTAGCTGCCGTCAGGTTAAGCCCCGTCCCTCCTGCTTTGAGAGAAAGCACTAAAGCACCTCGTCCTTTACCCTTCTGAAAGGTATCAACAATTTTATCTCTGGCTGCTCTGCCGAGTCCGCCATGGTAACAGTCGACATTGATGCCAGTTCGCTCACTTAGGTATTTAGATAGGCGTTCGCCCCAAGTAGCAAAGTGAGTAAATATTAATACTCGCTCTTCCGCAGCGAACACGGTATCAATGATTTCATCGAGGCGAGTCAGCTTGCCGCTTCGTCCAACAAGGCTCTTGTCGGTTCCATCGGGCTGATAGTTTAAGGGATGATTGCATATCTGTTTAAGAGCGGTAATAGCTGCTAAGACTGCTCCCTTACGGGCTTGTTTCGTGTTTATGCTTTCCGCAGTTTCTAGAACGAGCTTATCGAGCACAGCCTGATACAGACCGATCTGTTCTGGAGTCATCGTACAATGAGCTAGTTCGTCGATACGGTCGGGCAACTCAGCGGCAATAGCAGGCTCCGACTTGGTTCTTCGGAAAACCAATACGCCGTTAAGTGCGTGTAGTGCCGATTCTGCGGCCACTTTGGTGTCGCTCAATTGGTTTAATTGAGCGATAAACTGTGGACGCCCTCCTACTAGTCCAGGATTGCAGAAGTCCATTATGGCCCAAAGGTCACCCAGCCCATTTTCAATGGGTGTACCGGTCAAAGCAATTCGAACCCTTGCATTAAGTAGACGAAGCTGGCGGGCGGTTTCGCTCGTGTGGTTTTTGATTACTTGTGCTTCATCAAGTATCACTCTATCCCAAGGCGTTTTCGACAATTGAGAAATATCGCGGACAGCGGTTCCGTAAGTGGTGATCACTAAGTCTGCTCGGCCGATTTCCTCGTCAAGCGAATCTCCCGAAGATCTAGTAGCGCCATGGTGTACCAGCACCTTGAGATGAGGAGTGAAACGTCGGGCTTCGGAAGCCCAGTTTCCGACTACGGCTGGTGGAGCGATTACCAAAGCCGTGCCTTCCGATTTTTTCATCCCAATTTGAGCCAACACAGTTGGGGTTTTACCGAGCCCCATGTCTAAGGCTAGGCAGCCGCCTAGTCCTGCGCCGTCTAAGAACTTTAGCCATGCCAATGCTTCAGCTTGATAGCTTCGAAGTTCGCCATTGAAGAACTTTGGTCGTCCTTCAATGACAGTTGGTATATCTGAAGCAGCTCTTAAAAGGCTTGCAGCCCAACTAGTGCCGGCGAGGCTGACGCCACCCGTTACATCTCCACCTTCTAGCCCTAGCGCATGTCGGAGCATCTCTGCTCCGGTCAGTGCAGTTGTAGCTGAACGTTCCGCTAGTGCTGCAGCGGCTTCTGCGAGATCGGCGTGGTTTAGCGCAACCCACTTACCACGAGATTGGACAAGAGGCCGCGCCTGCAAGGCCAACCTTTGTACATCCGCCGCGGTCAACTCGACATCACCAAACATAGCCGTCCAACTCACTGCTGTGAGTTGCTGGGCCCCAACGAGACTTTCGTTATCGTCTGCTGTTAGGCGGAGCGCTGCGGCCGGCCGGCGGCGAGAAAGCGAGGGCACCCGAACTTCGAAACCGGCTGATTCAAGAGCTGGCCCGGTAACTGACATCAATTCCCAGGCTTCGTCTTGAGCAAGAACAACCTCTCCCCGGCGGCGACCGCCGGGACGTAGTAGAGCCGGCAGTAAGCGTTCCATTCTTGCTAGCTGTCCTTTGACTTCTGTCCTGCGTGTGTTCGACCCACTGACCAGCGCTACCTCGACTGGATCAAGATGATTGTCTGGGCCCGGAGAAAGCACTTTGAGGTGCCAGTTTCCGGAGTCATCTGGTTCATCAAGTTGCACTACCAATGCATATTTGGCGACCGCAGTTACTGGTCTTGCCCATTGATCAAGGTTTCGCGCTAGATCGGAACCAGCAGGCACCGCTGCTTGGAACTGTTGACCTCCAAGCCGGGCTAAAAATGCTTCAGAAAGCTCGTCTTTAGTTGTGGGTTCATGCGGAGCTGCAGGAACGTCTAGCCTTTGGGCTGCTGTTCTAACGATTGCATTAACCATTCCACCTAGCGCTGACTGAACTAGGGCTCTCGCGTCTGGTCCAGGATCTGCGGCGCTTACCGCTCCGGGTAACGAGTCTGCAAAGCTCTTCAATTTCTCCTGGCTAATGATGCCTGGCATCCATTGCACTGCAAAGTCGCCCTTATCACCACGATGCTTCTTATTTCTGCGTTTTCGTATTCGTTGGAGGCGAGGTACGGTTCTCCCTTGGGCTACAAGTTCAACGGCTGCTATAGCGACTAGGCTGAGCCAGCGAGCGCTCATCCCGAGCGGGTCGCCTGATAATTCTGGTTCGAGATCAGTGTCTGGCTGTTCGTCAGGATCTAGAAGGTCCGTAGGTATGAAGAATTTTCGCTTTGTTAGTTCTTCAGTGGGTGTCTTAACAAGCGGTACGAGCCAACCTAAAACATCCGTAACGTCAGCACTCAGTGCGGGCGCTTTGATTTCAGAGGAAATAAATACCGGCCGACTATTCTTCCAGGCGTCCTTGGGGGCCCCGGTCGCAAGTAGTCGATCCAGTACCTGTTCTGATGCTTCTGGCACGTTATTGCAACCTGCAGCCCACGCGATAATTTTTCCAGAAGCCCATGAAAGCTGAAGTTGGCAAGGCTCTGGTTCTCCGGTAACCACGTCCGGTTCGGCTGGGCCAACTACGGAAACTGCAGGCTCGTCCTCAAGAGATGCCCCAGTGAGCCTTTGAAATGCCACCGCCAACGTATTAAGTTCGGCTTCAAAGTCATTAACTACCTGTTCTCTGGTACTACCTTTGATTTGCTGAACCGCAAGTAATTTATCTTCTGCGTCCTCAAGTAAGTCGAGTAGGACCTTCTGCCACCTTGGGAGATCTGATTTTAAGGCATCTAACTGAGCTGTAGTTATATACGCCTCTGCTTCAGCGCGAACTAGAACTGCGAACTCTTCCCAAGATAGGTTCGATGAAGCTATAGACGCAGAGGGACCAATAGAGTCGCTTCCGGTTGAATCACGTTGAGTTTTAACCACAATATTTTGCACCTACGGTGCTCCAATCCCCTTCCGCACAGACTCAGGCGTTCGGGACTATCTCTCGGCGGTTCAACACCGATAACTCGCCAAATGAATTCAACTTTCCAGTTCTTAGTCGCACGAAACAGAAAATTAAATATAAGCAGGTGCCCGGAAACTGAGACGCACGAACCAAGCAATTTATACTATATATGAGAATGGTTGGGTTAGCACGATTTACGGTCGGTGATCTCTTCTGTCGTCTTGATTCGATTAGCCGTTGGATAACCGAAAAGTTGAATTTCTGCTCTAGTGTGTGAGCATGCGCTGGTCCCAAAGCTTTATTCCAACACTCAGAGATGCACCAGCTGACGCTGAAGCAGTGAGCCACAAGCTGTTAGTCAGAGGTGGTTATATTCGACAATTACATTCTGGCCACTACAGCCTGCTTCCATTGGGCTTAAAAGTACACAACAAAGTTGCGAACATCGTTCGAAAAGAGATGGACGCAATTGGTGGGCAGGAGTTTCTACTACCGGCAATGCACCCAGCTACTATCTGGCAGCAAAGCGGCCGCTGGGATGTCATGGGCGATGAAATGTTCCGCTTGCAGGATCGAAGTGGCGTTGATCTAGCCCTCGGCATGACCCATGAAGAAATTTTTTCAACATTGGGCACTGAGGTTAAGTCGTACAAAGAGCTACCTCAAACGTGGTACCAAATTCAGACAAAATTCCGCGATGAACCTCGACCAAAGAGCGGCCTTTTGCGAGTTAGGGAATTTGCGATGAAGGATTCTTACAGCTTTGATCTTGACCAAGAAGGGCTCGACAAGTCTTTCACATTACATCATGATGCTTACGTAAAAATATTTAGTCAGCTCGGAATTATGGCATTACCTGTCCAAGCATCATCGGGGTCAATGGGCGGTTCATCCAGCATCGAATTTATGGTTCCATCTCCCGCTGGCGAAGACGATGTTATTCGGTGCTTAAGTTGTGATTATCGGGCTAATGTCGAACGAGGAACATCTGCTCTTGAGACTTCTGATGACGAACCGGGACCAGATCTACCTTTTCGCATCGCGACACCTGGTATCCGCACAATTAGCGGGCTTGCTGAGATGCACGAAGAAGCCCCAGCTTCGCGACAAATAAAGACGTTGGTAGTAGTAATCGATGATGTAGTGAGTTTGGTCCTACTTCGCGGAGATCATCAATTAAATAACCAAAAACTTCAAGACTCCGTATCCGCAATGAACATTCGACCTGCCAACCCGGAAGAGATAGTCGCAACTCTTGGTGCTTCGCCAGGAAGCCTCGGCGCCGTTGGCGTGCTAGACCTGCCGATTTACGCGGACCACGGGCTAGACGGGCGAACCAACATGACTACCGGTTCGAACGAAAATGATTGGCATCTAGGGGGTGTAGATATAAGTCGTGATATCCATGTGAGTGCATGGCATGATCTACGAGAAGTTACCGCAGGAGAAAGATGTATCGAATGCAACGCTGAACTTGAGATCATTCGGTGCATAGAGGCAGGACACATATTTAAACTCGGACAGAAATACTCACAGGCTATGGGCATCTCGGTGCTCGATGAGAATGGTCGAGCTGTCGCCCCGGTAATGGGCAGCTATGGAATTGGCATAGGGAGAGCTGTAGCTGCAATCGCCGAAAACTGTCACGATGAGAAAGGCTTAATTTGGCCGCTCTCTGTTGCCCCATTCGCTGTCGTCATTACGCTGCTCAATATAGATCAGCCTGATGCTATAGCTGTAACTGATGTCTTGTATGAGGGTCTCAGACATGCAGGTGTTGACGTTATTTTAGACGACCGTAAGGCACGTCCCGGAGTCAAGTTTGCCGATGCCGAGCTTTTGGGAATCCCGATTCGAGTCACAGTTGGCTCTAAAGGTCTTTCGAACGGCACAGTTGAAATCACACTTCGAAAGTCAAACGAGACATCAGAAATTAATGTAGATGAAGCACTTACTCACTTGCTTAACCATATAGCTACTTATTAACTGATTACTAGCTATTACCATGATAGGGTTCCGCTATTGATTGTGTATTCAATTTCTATTTCAGCTGGCTAAAAGTGTCGGCTTTCTTTGAAGGTGATCGCGCTCGTCTGTGGTCATAGTCCGGGGGTAGGTGCATGAGCGAGGAACTCGATCAGATAGAAGTTCCGGATGACTTAGATCTCTCCTCGTTGAGTGATCAGGATCTTGTACTTCAAATGCATGATGACTTATATGACGGCATGGCTGATGAAATCAGGGAGGGTACTGAGATCTTACTTAGCCGAAACTGGACTGCCGACCTCGTATTGGGGGAAGCCCTAGTGGAGGGTATGCGAATTGTCGGTGTTGATTTTCGTGACGGTATATTATTCGTTCCAGAAGTACTACTAGCTGCTAATGCCATGAAGAGTGGCATGGCAATATTGCGACCACTCCTCGCTGAGACCGGAGCGAAGCCAATAGGAAAAGTCGTCATCGGTACTGTAAAGGGTGATATTCACGACATCGGGAAAAACCTTGTCGGCATGATGCTCGAAGGAGCTGGATTTGAAGTAATTGATTTGGGTATCAACACTGACGTCGATGAGTACATAGCGGCTCTTTTAGAGCATCAACCGGACATACTTGGATTGTCGGCGTTACTGACCACAACCATGCCTTATATGAAGGTAGTGATTGATACTTTGATCCAAAAAGACATGAGAGATGATTACATCATACTGGTAGGAGGAGCACCGCTGAATCAGGAATTTGGCGATGCGATAGGGGCAGATGCTTACTGTCGTGATGCTGCCGTGGCGTCCGAAACAGCTTTACACCTTGTTCAGGAAAAGTACAAGACGGCGTCTTGAAGACTCGGCGGTTATTGATAATTGCGTGTGGAGCGCTCGCCACGGAGTTGAAGGCAGTTGTCATGGTCAACTGTATTGACGGAGTAGATATTGAACATTTACCCTCAAGCCTTCACAACTCGCCTGATCTGATACCGGCTGCGGTCGAACGTAGGTCAGTGGCTGCGGGTAAAACTTATGATCACGTTCTAATTGGGTATGCCGACTGTGCCACAGGTGGTCGCTTAGATGAGGTCTGTCATCGATTCGATGTTGAGCGTTTGCCTGGAGCACATTGCTACGAGTTTTACGCAGGTAAAAGTGTATTTGCTGCCTTAGCTGAGGAAGAGCCCGGGACGTTCTATCTAACTGACTATTTAGCGAAAAACTTTCAACGGCTAGTGGTTGACGGGTTGAAAATACGAGAGCACCCCATGCTCAAACACTTGATTTTTAATAATTACACAAGAGTATTGTATTTGCCACAAACTTGTGACGAACTCATCCGCCAAGGGGCAGTGTTGACAGCGCAATTTGTGCAATTGCCATTAACGGTGCGGCCGGCGACTTATGGAGATCTTTCCGTTCGTATCAATAATTTTTCAAATTTCAATATAGAGCAATCAGTGAGGAGAGGTGATAGTGACTGAACACATTCGGCGACGAAAACGACACGAACTAGTTGTTATACGATGGCGTGACATTCCTGCTCAGGTCATTGCGACCACGGGAGAAAGCAAAGCCACGATTATCTTGCCAGGTCGGTTCCAAGATGCAATCGACAAAGCCGCCGGTAGAGGCAAGGTAACAGACGCGAACTCATATGTTGCGCAGTGGGATCGCGATGTATACCCCCTGCAAGATACTGATCTTGAACAAGAAGCAAAGGCCTTTGCTGAGGTGTTAGAAGCTGACTTTGATAATGAAAGGCTAGCTAGGTTGGTGGCTTCATCTGGCTATGAAGATTCAGTATGTTGAGACGTCAGCTAAGAGGCTTTGACTATGGGTACCCAAACCAATTTATGGATAGGCAATTGTGACTGACACTGTTATTAGCTCAGGAAGTCGAGAGGTTGTGATCGGCGCCGGTCGCCCTTTCGTAATGATTGGTGAGCGAATAAACCCGACCGGCAGGAAACTACTAGCTGCAGAAATGAAGGAAGGCAACTTCTCACGCGTCGCTGCAGATGCACTGGCACAAGTCGCGGCTGGTGCACATATGTTGGATGTAAATGCCGGTATTCCGCTTGCTGATGAGCCAGCGCTATTAGCCGCAGCTATAAAAACTGTCCAATCAGTTACTACAGCGCCATTGTCAATCGATTCGTCAATCATTGAAGCTCTTGAGGCTGGGCTAGCGGTGTACCAGGGCAAACCTCTAATTAACTCCGTTACAGGTGAAACTGATGTCTTGAACCGCATTCTTCCACTCGTTGCTAGATCAGGAGCGGCAGTTGTTGCTATCTCAAACGATGAGACAGGAATTAGCGAGGACCCTGACATCCGTTTCGAGGTGGCAAAGAAAATAGTTTTAGCTGCCAACGATTTTGGAATTCCGACTGCCGACGTGGTGGTCGACCCTTTAGTAATGCCAATCGGAGCTATGAGTACCGCCGGTAGACAAGTCCAAGCACTCGTGCGTCGCCTCAGTCAGGAGCTAAAAGTTAATACAACCTGTGGAGCGTCGAACGTCAGCTTCGGACTTCCTAATCGTCATATCGTAACCGGAACTTTTCTTGCGATCGCGATGGGTTCAGGGCTCACTTCAGCGATTATGAATCCCTTGCATCCCGAAGCTAAATCGGCAGTGATGGCAGCCGACGTTCTTCTTGGAAACGATTCGAATTGTGCCTCCTGGATAAAGCAATATAGGCCAGCGCAGAACGATTTACCGAACGGGGGGCGATCAAGGACAGGGCGCCGTTCTCGTCCGGATAGTCAATAGGCGATCATCGTGAATAGCCGAGTGATGTTTATACCTTCTGGACTAGCGGGAACATTTGACTCAAAACATACAGTTCTAGATGCTGCTCGGCAGTTGGGAGTTGACTTAGATAGCGTATGTGGAGGGCGCGGGGTCTGCGGCAAGTGCCAAGTGGTCCCGTCCTTTGGCAATTTTCCTAAGTGGGCTATTACTTCCACAGTTAGTTCTCTAAGCGAGGTCAATTCCACTGAAGAATTGTATTCGGGGCGTCGACCGCTAGAGCCGGACGGTCGCCTCGGCTGTCAGGCATTTATCCAAGGAAATCTTGTCGTCGAAGTGCCACCTGGAAGTCAGCTACACGGACCGATGGTCCGCAAGGAAGTTAATCTACGGACTATTGATTTGGACCCCGTAAGTACCGTCAGCGTGGTTGAAATAGATATCTCGGAGATTTCAGATCCTCTAGAGAGAAAAGACCTGCTGAGCGCTGCCCTTTTAGAACAATGGAAAATGGAAACGTCTAGCGTCTCGGATTACGCATTAAAGCAGCTTGGTGATCTGGAGAGGTCCGAAACAATTCTTTCAGTTGCACTTAGGCAGAACGGCAAAAATTCAATCGTAGTTGCGGTCTGGGCTGGTTTTGAAACAGAGTCATACGGTATAGCCATTGACCTTGGGTCGACTACGATTGCAGGGCACCTCTTAGAACTTTCAACTGGTGAAATTCGCGCTTCGCACGGCTTGATGAACCCCCAAATCCGACTCGGTGAAGACCTGATGAGCAGGGTCAGTTACGCAATGATGAATCCCGACGGCGGCAGGGCGCTTACTGACTTGGTAAGAGGAGCAATAAACGACTTGGTCGGAGAACTAGCCATAATTGCCCAGATTCCACTTAACAAAATCGTGGAATTGATACTGGTTGGTAATCCAGTAATGCACCATTTATTTCTGGGCTTGGATGCAACACCCTTGGGGCAAGCACCCTTCACATTGCAGATAGCTGAATCTGTTCTTGTAGAAGCAACCTCCCTCGAGTTGATTTGCGAAGCAGCGTATGTGTATGTCTTGCCATGCATAGCTGGCCACGTCGGAGCTGACACCGCTGCAGTCGTACTTGCTGAAGATCCGATGAACTATGATGGCCCGCTCCTAATTGTCGACGTGGGAACCAATGCGGAAATTATCCTGTCTGTCGACGGTAAGCTTTTTGCCGCATCTAGTCCTACCGGCCCAGCATTGGAAGGAGCTCAAATAAGCTGTGGCCAACGAGCAAGTAAAGGTGCTATTGAACGGGTTCGCATAGATAGCGAAACGCTTGAGCCTAAATTTAAAGTCATTGGTAGCGACCTCTGGTCTAATGATCCATTATTCGATGAGGATATCAAGGGGTTCGGAATCACCGGAATTTGCGGCTCCGGTATTGTTGAAGTACTTGGAGAAATGTATTTAGCTGGGCTTATAGCTGAAGATGGCTTGTTGTCCGACGTTCCTAGTGGAATAGGAATAGAAACATCCCGTGTTTTTCGAGAAGGCCGCACTTATTCGTACATGCTGCATCATGGTTCAGGGTCTTCACAGAATCGCGATATCACCATAAACCAGTCCGACGTTCGCGCTGTTCAACTTGCTAAAGCAGCCCTTCGAGCCGGAGTGGATTTGTTAATGGAGCGAGCAGAATTAACTTCGGTCAAACAAATTAGATTTGCAGGAGCTTTTGGGAGTCACATTGACCCGTTGTACGCGATGATTCTCGGACTTATTCCAGATTCCCCACTGTCAGACGTTGTATCTTCTGGCAATGCTGCTGGTGCAGGAGCAATTATTGCCTTGGTATCTGGACAGGCTAGAACTCAAATCGAAAAGCAAGTTCTGGAAATCAATAAGATAGAAACTGCGATTGAGCCGAGATTCCAGGAGTTATTTGTAGCTGCGTTAGCTATTCCTCATTTGAAAGCGAGCACTACGAACCTCGCTTCTGTAGTGACATTGCCCCCAAAAGCCAAAGCTCAGGTTTCGAAACGCAGTACAAGGCGATCGCGGTAATAAGACTAGCGTGTTAATCGGGAGGCACTTCTATGACTGAATCAAAACCACGGCGTTCGGGCGGCCGGGCTGCTCGTCAAGAGGCTCGTTCTCAGAGAAAGGACGCCGTTGCGCCTTACCTTGAACGAAGACTAAAACCAGTTGAGGTAATCGACGAAGCTGGTTTAGTTCAAATAGAAGAGAACGCAGAAATTATTCTTTCTGAAATCGGTATTGCCTTTCAGGACTTCCCATCAGCGCTTGGTCTTTGGCGAGACGCCGGAGCAGATATCGATGGCGATATCGTTCGATTCCCTAGGGGCCTTTGTAGGAAAATTATTACTGATTTCGCCCCAGCTAGTTATGTCCAACAAGCGCGTTCTGCAGACAGATCAGTAATGGTTGGCGGTAATGCCACTGTTTTCGCGCCGAATTATGGTTCTCCGTTTGTGACTGATCTCGACTCCGGTCGTCGTTACGCAACTCTTCAAGATTTTCAGAATGTCGTAAAACTGACGTATCAGTTGCCACACCTGCATCACAGTGGCGGAACGGTTGTGGAACCAGTCGATATACCAGTGAATAAAAGGCACTTAGATATGGTTTATGCGCATCTGCGTTACAGCGACAAGCCGTTAATGGGATCAGTTACTGCACCAATTCGGGCACAAGATTCTGTCGAGCTTTGCCGTATCGCATTTGGAGGATCCTTAGATGACCGCACAGTTCTTACAAGTTTAATAAACGCATCTTCTCCCTTGAGGTGGGATGCGACAATGCTAGGCGCTGCAACAGTTTATGCTCAGAATAATCAAGCTTGTATTATGTCACCGTTCATCCTTGCCGGAGCTATGTCGCCAGTTACCGTGGCCGGCCTGGCTGCTCAGGCCTTGGCAGAAGCTCTGTCAGGGATGGCGTACTGCCAGCTAGTGAGAAAGGGTGCTCCTGTCGTCTTTGGAACTTTTGCATCGTCAATGTCAATGGCAACCGGCGCCCCTACCTTTGGTACGCCAGAAGGAGCAATGGCTACATATGTAATGGCTGCCCTAGCGCGAAGATTGGGGGTTCCATTTCGCTCAGGTGGCCAGCTCACGTCATCGAAGACACCAGACGCTCAAGCCGCTTATGAATCGGCTGCGACTCTCCTCCCGACCATGCAGGCGGGCGTTAATTTTGTCCTTCATGCTGCAGGCTGGCTTGAAGGTGGATTATCTCTAAGCTACGAAAAACTTATAATGGATGCAGACCAGCTGGGTATGATGGGGGTTTATGCCGGCGGTGTAGATATGAGTGAGAATGGCCAAGCTATGAGCGCTCTACGCACAAATCCCCATGGACAGCATTTCCTTGGTAATAGCCATACCCTACAAAATTTTGAGCACGCTTTTTATCACTCAACAATTGCAGACAATAACAGCTTTGAACAATGGAGTGATGAGGGTTCTCCTGATGCCGCACAACGAGCTAACTCGATATGGAAACAAATGCTCAAAGACTACGAAGCTCCAAAGATTGATGATGCGACTGATGAAGAAATGCTCGAATACATTACAGTCCGCAAGGACTCAGAACCTGATGAAATTGGTTAGTAAATGATAAGAACATCTGTATTGAGTAGTCGCTGTTTATATTGTCCATATCTATGAAAGTCTAACTATGAAGTCTAAAACGTATGACTTTGTAATTGTGGGAGGTGGCTCTGCTGGTTGCGTTTTAGCAAACCGTTTGAGCACTGACTCCTCTCACGAGGTCTTGCTCATTGAGGCTGGCAGACCTGATTATCCCTGGGATTTATTTATACACATGCCAGGTGCTTTTGCTTTCCCGGTTGGATCTAAATTCTATGATTGGCGTTACCAATCGGAACCGGAGCCATTTCTTGATGGGCGCCGAGTAGCGCATGCGCGTGGGAAGGTTCTCGGCGGCAGTTCGAGTATTAACGGTATGATTTTCCAGCGCGGGAACCCGCTCGATATGGAGAAATGGGCGGATGACCCAGGCATGGAGTCATGGGATTACGCTCATACTTTGCCTTACTTTAAACGAATGGAGCAATCAGTAAGTGCTGATAGCTCTCGGAGAGGAGGCGAAGGTAATTTAATTTTAGAAAGGGGCCCAGCGAAAGGCCTGCTGTTCGACGCTTTCTTTGCTGCATGCCGCGAAGCCTCGTTGCCAATGACAGATGATGTAAATGCATTTAAACAGGAGGGCTTTACGACTTTCGATCGGAACATTCATCGAGGTCGACGTTTAAGTGCTGCGAGGGCCTACCTGCACCCAGTCATTTCCCGTCGAAACCTAACTGTTGTGACACGAACGCAGACCAACCGGATTATCTTTGATAAAAATCGTGCTGTAGGGGTCGAGGTCCAGCGACGATGGCCATCTGGACAGTTGCGCGCGACTGAACGAATTCTTGGCAACCACGTCCTTATTAGCGCTGGCGCATTCAACACTCCGCACTTATTAAACTTAAGCGGCATCGGGGATGCGGGCTCTCTTGAGCCAATTGATATCCCTGTTGTTCATGAGTTACCAGGAGTGGGTAAAAACCTACAAGACCACCTCGAGGTTTACTTACAATACAAATCTTTGCTGCCAATTACCGAACAAAGGTCACTTTCAAAGTGGCGTTGGCCTTCAATTGCCATTCAGTGGCTAAATCGCTCAGGTCCAGCTGCGACGAATCACTTCGAGGCTGGCGGATTTGTTAGAAGTAACGACGAAGTGCCGTACCCGAACGTAATGTTTCATTTTCTCCCTCTAGCTGTGCGATATGATGGACAGAAGGCTCCGGTCGACGATGGGTTTCAGGTTCATGTAGGTCCGATGAATTCTGATAGTCGTGGATCAGTAATTACGACCTCATCATCGCCTGCGGTGAAGCCCAAAATCAGTTTTAACTATCTGAGTAGCGATAAAGATCGAAAAGAATGGATCGAAGCTATAAGGATAGCTCGCTCTATTTTCGAGCAACGAAGTTTTTGTGGCATTAATGGAGGTGAGATTTCTCCAGGACCAGACGTTGTTACCAACGAACAAATTCTAAGCTGGGTGCGCTCTGATGCAGAGACAGCGTTACATCCTTGTGGAACTGCAAGGCTCGGGGTCGGCGCTGACTCAGTTGTTGATCCCAATTCGATGCAAGTGCACGGGCTAAAGAGCTGTTCCGTAGTGGATGCTTCGACGCTCCCCCACATCACAAATGGGAATATCTATGCGCCAACTATGATGGTCGCCGAGAAAGCTGCAGATTTGATTTTAGGTAATACTCCATTAGCGGCAGAAAAGACAGAATTTTATAAGCGCTAAGAAAACTATGGAGTTTTCTTCTCAATCCAGTTGACGTACTCCCAACCAAAGCGTCCTTTGATGCAGAGGTTCCCATTTGTGACGTCGTGATCAGCAGGCGAGGTTACTTTAACTATCTGATTATCTTGAGTGTGTAGTTCTAAGTTGCACCCTACTCCACAAAAGGAGCAAACCGTAGTTGTTACCGTTTGGTCATCAGGCCGCCAGTTCGAGGCCTCACGTAAATCAAATTCTGTCTTAAACTGCAGGGCGTTTGTTGGGCAAACAGCTACACAATTACCGCAATAAACACAGTCAGATTCAGGAAGCTCAACCTCAAATTCTGTCGAGACTTGGGTATCGAAGCCTCGTCCGCTGAAGGCTATAGCGAACGTATTTTGAGCTTGCTCTCCACACGCGTCTACACACTTATAACAAAGTATGCATTTCGAGTAATCGCGAACATAGAGTTCGTCTTCAATTTTGATTTCTGCGGATATGCGGGTAGGGGTTTCATAACGATCTATATCAACACCGTAATCATCAAAGAGGCTGGTAATTTCTGGTGCCTGCGATAAATCGTTAGCTGTCGCCAGGAACTCTAAGATCATCCGACGACTAGCCTTAACGCGATCGGACGTCGTTGAAATATTCATCCCATTTTCTACTTTGCGAGAACAGGATGGGACTAACGTTTTAGATCCTTCCACCTCGACGACGCATAGTCTGCATGCATTCGCTGGCTCAAGGTTTTCAGACCAACAAATAGTTGGTATGTCAACCATCATTTTGCTACTTGCCTCACGAATCGTCATGTCCTCTAGAACATTCACTTCTTCACCGTTCAAAATGATTGAAATCTCTGCAGCTTCATTGTGAATGTCAGTCATTTGAACCCCATAGAAGACCGGATGATATTGCGGACTGAACGGCGGTAGATGCAGTGTGTCCAAGTCCACAAATCGAAGCGTCTGACATGGCGTTCCCGATGTCCGTCAATAGTTCTATATTGGGCTTTTCCGCGCTTGTGGTTCGTTTAATTTGCAATAATTGCTCGTGTTGCCGCATCGTGCCTATGCGACAAGGGACACATTGCCCACATGACTCATTTTTGAAGAACTCGGCCACCCGGATAATAACATCGAGAATGTTTACTTCTTCCCCCAGGACCATGACGGCTCCGGAGCCCAGAGAAACACCATGTGCTTGCGCTGCTTCTGTAGATAACGGCAAGTTAAAATGTTCTGGTGCTATTAGCGAGCCGGCTGCTCCGCCGAGTAAAACAGCCTGCGTTGTGGTTCTTGAGCCACCCGCCAGGTTAATAAGTTCGTTTATTTTGATTCCGAAGTCAGCCTCGTAAAGTCCTGGTTCGTGCACGTCCCCAGACACACAATAGAGTTTCGTTCCGGGCGATTTCGGTGTTCCTTGATTTTTGTATTTCAGCACACCCATGGTCAAAATTCCCAGCACATTCATCAAGGTTTCTGGATTGTTGACCACTGTTGGGCGACCAAACAACCCGCTAGTTGTGGGGTAAGGAGGCTTCGACCGAGGTTCCCCGCGATAACCCTCGATTGAACTAAACAGCGCTGTCTCTTCTCCGCATATGTACGCGCCGGCCCCTTTCCTAACCTCGATATCAAAGGAATAGTCACTATGTAAAACCTTATTGCCTAATAGATTTGCTCGACGCGCTTTGTCTAGAGCCGTAGACACGCGCTGAATTGCTAAGGGGTACTCCGCTCGAATATAGATCCACCCGATTTTAGCCCCAACGGTCACTCCTGCGATTGTCATAGCTTCAATCAACGCAAATGGATCTGATTCCATGATGACACGATCTTTGAAAGTGCCCGGCTCGGACTCATCGGCATTTGCTACGATGTACTTTACATCTACTGATTCTGCGGCTACCGCTGCCCACTTGGCGCCCGTTGGGAAGCCCGCCCCTCCTCGTCCAGTCAGACCAGATTCAGTTACTGCATTGATCACCGCCTGTGGACCCATCTGGATAGCAATGGACAGAGCTTCATAACCACCGCTATTTTTATAGGAACTTAAGCTGTTCGGATCGATGCGACCGACGCGCTTAAGCAAGCCATCACCTTTCGATATTGTCCGGAGACTAGAATCTGAGTCGCCATTACCCGTCGAATAATCTGGACATTGCTTCCCCTGAAAAAAAACCGCAGGAGCGTTGGAGCACAACCCAAGGCAGGCGCTTCTTTCTGATTCTTGTCCTTGCTTTTTGAAATCTGCTAGGAGTTCTTCGCTGCCGGCGACAGAACACAATGGGTCTACGCAAACGTGAGCAAGATAATCTGATGCAATAGGGCCGTCAGTTCTGAACAAGTCATAGAAAGTGGCTACGCCATATATTTCTGCCTCTGAGACCTGGAGTAACTCTGAGATATACCACACCCCAGCGGGAGAAATCCAACCACTTTCCCTCTGCAGTGCGTGCAGCGCAGGAAGCAGAAAGCTCCGTGATTCTTTGATCCGACTCAAACCACCCCTAACCACGCGGTCGCTTCGTATGATGACCTCGGCTTGTTTAACGACAGCATCAATAGCCGTAGCTTCAGCTACTGTCACAGCAGTACGAATGGAAAGTGGTTTCGTCATTTACATCGACACTTCATCTACGAATTTATCGATTCGAACTGCGGATGCCTTAAATTCTGATGTGCCGCTCTTAAGATCCCAATGATCGTTGGTTAGTAGATTTATATCCGCTATTTCTGGAAAGTGAAAAGTAGAAAAAACAAGACCAGCTGGCAGGTTGTCGACCACCTTTGCAGTCATATTTATGGAGCCTCGTTTCGATGAAACTTTGACCATGTCACCGTCGGATATGCCAATAGCTTCTGCGTCGATGGCGTTTAGATCAATAGTTTGCCCAGTGCGGATCGGCGATGGATAGTTGCGCGATTGCACACCTGTATTGAACGAGTCAAGAACTCGACCGGTTGTGAGGCGTAAAGGGTAATCTGGATTTAAGTGTTCTTTAGGTCCCTCATGAAGTGTTACTGAGAATGGTGCCGCTTGATGGCCTCCGAGATCCTTTTCCCAAAGCCACTCATGAAGGTATTCAGTTCCTGGGTGCTCGGTCGTCGGGCATGGCCATTGAATGCCAGGGCCTTCATCTAAACGCTCGTAGGACATACCAGCATGCATCGGAGAAAGCGCACGAATTTCATCCCACACCTGTTCAGGTCGTCGGGCAGGCCACTTAGCTCCAAGACGATCTGCGAGTTCCACGATGATATCAAGGTCATCTTTAGTCGAGCTTATTCTTTGTACGGCTGGTCTTACTCGCTGTACTCGTCTCTCACTAGATGTAACTGTGCCGTCGCTCTCTGCCCAACCGACACTGGCAGGAAACACAACATCTGCCATTTCAGCGGTTCTCGTGAGGAAGATATCTTGAACTATTAGAGTGTCAAGTTCTGAAAGTGCCTTTCTAGCTGACTTTGCGTCAGCTTCAGATTGCGCCGGGTTCTCACCGATAACGTACAAAGCGCGGAGATCCTTTCGGTGCATGGCTTCAAACATCAAAGTTAAATGTAAGCCCGGCTTAGGGTTAATCTTGGTGCCATAGAGGAGTTCGAACTTCATGCGAGCATGATCATCTGTGATGCTTTGGAAGCCGGGCAGTTTATCGGGTAAAGCGCCCATATCGCCCCCGCCTTGCACGTTGTTTTGACCGCGGAGCGGGACTAAGCCGGACCCCCACCTACCAACATGGCCTGTCAATAGAGCTAAGTTGCATAGGGACAGTACATTCTCGACAGCGTTGTGGTGTTCCGTAATACCGAGTGTCCACAAAATTTGCGCCGTCTTTGCATTCGCGTAGGAATGGGCCAATTCTCGTATCGCATCGCCCGGGATCCCAGTGATGAGTTCGGCACGTTCTAGTGTGTACCAGTCGACGCTTTCCTTGAATTTCTTGAAGCCAGTCGTAGCGCGTTTGATAAAAGTCAGATCATGTAAATCCGCATCTATAATTTCTCGTGCCATGGCGTTAGCTAAGGCAATATCAGTTCCGATGTCTAGACCGAGCCATAGATCGGCAAATTCTGCTGACGCCGTCCGCCTCGGGTCAATAACAAAAAGCTTTGCCCCTTTCCTAAGTGCTTTTAGGACACGATGAAAGTAGATCGGATGTGCTTCGCGAGCATTGGAGCCCCAGAGCAAAATGACTTCAGCATCTTCGACTTCACGATACGAGCTTGTTCCTCCACCTGCTCCGAACACTGTCGCCAGACCGACGACACTTGGAGCATGTCAAGTTCGGTTGCACGAATCAATATTGTTGGACTTGATCACTGATCTCATGAATTTCTGAGCTGCGTAATTCATTTCGTTGGTACTTTTTGAACAGCTGAATAGTCCAATACTGTTCGGGCCGCTTGATTCAAGCGTTGCTGTCAATCCCCTGGCAGCATGGTCAAATGCCTCGTCCCAGGTAGCTGTTGTAAGTTGCCCATTACGTCGTATCAGCGGATCAGTTAAACGGCTCAGGGGCTCGACCGCACGATTCTTCATGTACATAAGAGTAGCCGTGATTAGGTTAAACCTATGCTGTTTAACGGATCCATAATCGGGTTTCTTAAGTGACGGGTGTTTGTTAGGAAACTTGCCAAACGGAAACGTGTTTGGATGATTCCGAGTTGAAAGTATTATTTAGCCAATCCTGATGGCGTTCCACCAAATCAAAACCTGTTGTACTAGCCATCTCGTCAATTTCTGGAGGAGTGCAATAGCGCAAGAGGTATGGATAAAACTCATTTCCATTTTTGGACATCTTAACGAGTTGTCCCGAAATAGTCTGGTTTAAAGGGTCGACCTTAACAGCGTCAAGAAGTAGCTGGTCAACTTCCATTGATCTGACCGACACATGGTCTGTTGCTTGCGGAACTGGGACAAATGCTTCAATTACAAGCTTCCCTCCGGGTTTCAGCACACGCGCACATGTCCGAATGCATTGTTGCTGCGACTCCTTTGTGGTTAGGTTGAAAAACGTGTTAAAGCCAATCAGGACCACCGAATACGAGTCGGCTTCGAGTTCGCTGCACTTCGACATGTCGTCATGGATAACGGTAATATTCTGAGCATCAGGCTTAGATCGCAATAAGTCCAACATAAGCGTAGACGAGTCCACTCCTGTAACTTTTAAGCCCGTTTTATTTATGGCTATTGCAAGCCTGCCGGAGCCGATTCCCAGTTCGAGAACGGGCCCACCAAGGGCAAGTTCTGCAACTTTTCGCGCCACATGCTCAGGGTCGCTTAAATTCTTTGCTCTGGCGGAATCCTCGTCGCCGTACCAAAGATCGTAAACAGCTGCGTAAGAATCTCCGTATGTACTCACCTCATAATCTTTCATCGATCGTTTCGTCTTGCTATCTCATGAGATACCGCTGGAATTACATCGTGTAGATTTGCGATGACTGCGTAGTCGGCTTTTTTCACCATGTTCGCTTCAGGGTCGGTATTTATTGCGAGTATGGTCTTTGAGGCCATGGCTCCAACCCAATGTTGAATC
>Ga0315316_10000267_pt1 | contig 33102 bp, 25 predicted proteins | sample M160m3416metaG_FD_203702 | JGI IMG/M metagenome (GOLD analysis project Ga0315316, IMG submission 203702) | Ammonia-oxidizing marine archaeal communities from Monterey Bay, California, United States - M1 60m 3416 | ecosystem: Environmental > Aquatic > Marine > Intertidal zone | place: USA... | reverse complement strand
CAATTACAAGTTGTCGAAACAATCGGTTCTATCAACGCTCCACAAATCGCTGAGACTCTGCTGTCGCGTTGGAAAGGCTATAGCCCGTCTGTTCGCCGTGCGGCTATCGATGTTCTCACGCAATCAACACGCAACACTCAATTGTTACTAAATGCTATTGAAACAGAAGTCATCCAACGCGTTGAAGTGGAACGAGATAAGAAACAATTGCTCTTACGACATCCCAATAAAGAGATACAGACGAAGAGTCAAATGCTCTTCGGCAATGAAGCCAATACGGATCGGGCCAAAGTCGTCCAGCAATTTCAATCGGTGCTAAATCTGCAAGGCCGGGTTTCCGCCGGTAAAGAAGTTTTCACTAAGAAATGTTCGATCTGTCATCAGGCTGGAAATATCGGCGTTCAGGTTGCGCCAAACCTGGCAAGCGTAAAAAACAAATCTGAAGCTGACTTATTAATTGCAATTTTAGATCCCAATCGAGAAGCGCAACCAAACTTCAATGTCTATACGGTCATCACCCAACAAGGGAAAGTCCTCACTGGGATCATTGCCTCCGAAACTGCAACCAGCATTACCTTGAGGCGGGCAGAAGGTAAACAAGACGTTGTACTTCGCAGTAACATCGATGAATTGATATCAAACGGTGTTTCATTAATGCCGGTTGGCTTAGAGAAAGAACTGAATCCACAGGAGATTGCTGACGTGATTTCTTTCATTAAGCAAAGTAAGGATATAAAGTAGCTTGAAGAAGCTTTGGTAACAACAAGCTGGATACCTATTATGTTACGACCACTCGCATTGATTCTCACTATCGTTTTCGGCTCCTTCGTAGCGACAGTTCTTTGGTCTCAGAATCCTGAAGACAGTGCCGAGGACATTAGTAAACGGATTGACGAGTTGGCAAGTAAAATGCCCCGGATCCCGTCCTCCACGCCTGAGGACTCCCTAAAGAAACTTGTCATCCATCCGGACTTTGAAGTTCAAATCGTCGCGACCGAGCCACTCATTCGTGATCCCGGCGCGATCGATATCGATGAAGACGGCAGAATGTATGTCTGTGAATTACCCGAATACAATGCCTATGCGGCGAAAGAAGACCCTGGCGAAAAGGGGGCTATCAAACAACTCGTCGACTTAGATGGAGACGGAAAATATGACAAAGCGACAACCTTCGTTACGGATATCCCTTACCCGACAGCGGTAATTTGCTGGGATGGTGGAGTATTCATTGGAGCTGCTCCCAATATTCATTACGCAAAAGATACCAATGGCGATGGTGTAGCCGATGAAAATAGAATCGTCTTCTCTGGTTTCGGCAGTGACCTCGCAGGGGAAGCTCACCTGAATTCCTTCCGCTGGGGACCCGACAATCGCATCCATCTCTCGACCAATCTTTCGGGCGGCGAAGTGAAGGGAACTGACGACGACCAGATGCCGGTTTCAGTACGTGGGCGAGGTATTATTTTTGACCCTCGAAATCAATCGACCTTTGAATTGACCAGTGGTGGCGGACAGCATGGCATGAGCATGGATAACTGGGGACGTAAGTTCGTATGTCAAAACAGTGTGCCTGCAGAGACACTCATGTATGACGATCGATATCTCGCTCGGAATTCAGTCATGCAGGCTGCGAATGCGGCCGTTTCGATCGCTCCTGAAGGTAAATTCACCCCTTTGTATCGTATCAGCGAAGGAGAACCCTGGCGTGAATTACGAACCATGTTGCGACGAACCAAGCAATTCCGTGGCTCGGATGAAGGTGGTAAGCCATTTGGATTCTTCACCGGGGCTACAGGGATTACCATTTATCGTGGAGATGCCTGGCCCACAGAAATGCGCGGTAACTTAATTGTTGGTGACGTTGCGAACAATCTAATTTATCGTGCCCATGTTCAATCAAAGGGACTCGAATTAGTTGCACAACGTGCCGATCAGGACAAGGAATTCCTGGCTTCTAAAGACCTTTGGTTCCGACCAGTCCAGTTTATGAATGCCCCTGACGGTTCGTTATATGTATTAGATATCTCCCGGGAACTCATTGAAGGAGCCGCTTTTCTACCACCCGAGTTTATGAGCCATTTAGACCCTATCAGTGGAAACGATCAGGGACGTATTTACCGGATTGCTCCACAGGGTTTTGTTTCAACAACTCCCAAACTTTCATCGCTCAGCACCCTCGAACTTGTCAAGTTACTGGATCACACAAATGGTTGGCACCGCGATGTCGCAGGGAGACTTCTTTACACACGTCAGGATCAGGCAGCTGTCTCTCCCTTACGCCAGTTGGTTTCAAAAGGGCAGACGGCCGAAGGAAGATTTCTGGCTCTTTACAATCTTCAAAGCCTCAATGCTTTAGACGAAGCGAGTGTTCTGGCGGGACTTCATGACGAGCAACCTATTGTGCGTTGGCATACTTTGAAGTGTGCTGAATCGCTTTGCAATCAAGCTCCAGCTGTATTACACGCGATGAATATGATGGCCGACGACGAGGACATAAGGGTGCGATATCAACTAGCATTCTCGATTGGAGCGTCGGTGGCCGGAACGAGAAATGATACTTTGGCAAAGCTGGCAATTCAGGATGTCGACAACTCATGGATGCGACTCGGTATTTTAAGTTCGTTAGGGCGAGGAGCCGACAAAGTTCTGGTCACCTTAGCGAACAATGAAGCCTTTGTTGCCAACGAGAACGGAATGACGCTGCTAAAAGAATTATGCAGTCAGATCGGGTTAAGGAATCGTCCGCACGAAGTGTCTGCGGTCATTAATACCATCAATGAAAATGACAAGTTGTCCTCTCCACTTATCGAAAGCTTGGTGAGTAAAGTACAGGGTGCTCAAAGAGAACAACTTCTGGCCCTCACCAGCAATCAAGCCAACGAAGTTCTCATGAAATTGGTGGATTCAGCGATTGCCTCAGCAAGGGATACCTCGCTCGCCAACGCAGACCGGGTGCGTGCGATTGAAAATCTACAGTTGGCCAGCTACGAAGACACCTCCACGCTGCTCGACCAGTTACTTTCAGTCAATGAGGCATTCCAAATCAAAGCGGCGGCGATTAACACCCTCAGCGAGTACACAGATGCTGGAGTTGCGAGCATCTTAATCAGACGCTGGCCTACCATGGGACCGACATTAAGAATGCGAGCGGCGGAAGCACTACTCTCCAGAAATAAATGGACCGAAGCCCTTCTCAATGCTGTCGAGAACGAACACGTAGGACGCGGCGAATTGGACCCGTCGCGGGTTGCCTTGCTAAAAGTTCACCCTGACAAAGCGATTGCAACACGAGTCAACAAACTCTTTGCCAGTTCGGCTAATCTGGCAAGACAAATGGTGATCAAAGACTATCAAGCCGCGCTCAACCTCAACGGGGATCAGGAAAGTGGTAAAGCATTGTTCAAAAAACACTGCTCCGCCTGCCATCGTCTGGAAAACGTAGGAAATCCAGTCGGTGCTGACCTGAACGGTATCCGTAATCGAGGCTTAGATGCTGTCCTGCTGAATGTTCTCGACCCCAACCGGGAAGTAAAACCTAAATACTTAACTTACGTGATCGTGGATTTGAACGGGCGGACTATCACTGGCATGATTTCAGATGAGAGTGCCAATAGTATCACCGTTCGTAAGCCAGATGGTACGAGTGCTACGATTCTCCGCTCTGAAATCGATCTACTGAAGAGCACTGGTCTGTCGTTTATGCCTGAAGGCCTTGAAAAACAGATCAACAAACAGCAAATGGCTGATCTGCTTTCCTATCTGAACTCGCTTCAATAAGCGCGTGGCTAACACACGAGTCTAATTCGAAATAAAGATATCAGCTGAGTTAAGCTACGGGAGCTAATTCATCGATTGAATCACCGAATGGAAGGATCGGCATAGGACGTCCTCCGAAGTCAGGGAATGAGTCTTCCCAGTTAATGCCAAGATGTTTATAAACACTTGCCCAGAGGTCATTCGGAGTCAGTGGCCGAGCGATAGGCTCTTCACCTCGGGAGTTCGTTGCTCCAATCACCTGCCCGGTTCGCATTCCACCACCCGATACAATAAAACTCATCGAGTTAGGCCAGTGGTCGCGACCAGGTTGCATGACTTTAGATTTTGTACCTGGTCGCTCGGTGATCCGAGGTGTGCGTCCAAATTCCCCCGTCACAACCAACATAACTCGTTTGTCGAGCCCTCGTTCATAGAGATCTTCGATCATGGCTGAAACAACCTGATCATAAATCGGGAATCGCACTTCCGAATCACGGAACAAATGGCAATTCACTGCGTGACTGTCCCAGTTATATACCCCCCAGTCCGGCATCGTGATTCCGGAAACATAGGGGTTTTCCATGACGATCGAAACCCATGGTACTCCGGCTTCGACCAGCCGTCGGGCAAGAATTGCTCGCTGTCCCCATTCATGGCGACCAAATCGGTCACGCAGGGCATCTGATTCATGCGACAAATCAAATGCCTTATGAGCTTCAGGCGATGTAATCATTGAAATGGCCCGTTGGTTAAACGTATCCATTGAGTCCATCACTCCGCTGGTTTCCACATCTTCGCGAAGCGTATCTAAGTCGCCTAAAAGTGATACTCGATTATTTAATCGCTCTTCAAACAACCCGGCATTCAAAGACAAATTTTGCACTTTGAAGTTCTCCGCGTTCGGATCGCCTGAAACATTAAAGGGGTGGGTTTCCCTGCCAAGATATGCTGAACCAAAGGCAAAGGTATCCACAGAATTTACCCGGCCATTGCCAAGGACAATATAATTGCAAAGTCCTTTTGAATTTTGATGGCTTTCAAGTTTCTTCGTCGCAATGGACCCCACACAGGGAGCATCATTAATCGTTCCCGTGGGAGTCGCCGGGATTCGCCCAGTTAAAAATCGTTTGTGACCACCGCCATGATCTGCAAAGTTATGGTGGACAGAGCGAATAATATTAAACTTGTCGGCGATCTTTGCCTGAAGCGGAAACAGCTCACAGATTTCCATGCCCGGAACCTTCGTACCAATGGGCTTATAAATCCCACGGTAGTCTTCAGGTGCATCGGGTTTCAGGTCGTACATCTCCATATGTGGAGGGCCACCTGGAAGCCAAACGAAGATAACGGCAGGGCTCTCTACACTAGCGTTTGAAGTGGAGTTCTCCTGGGCTTCCAATAGCTGAGACAGACCCAAACCACCAAGCACACCACCGCCAGCCTGCAAAACGCTTCGACGCCGTATTTTCTTATTCTTTCTCATGCTTCAATTTTACCACGCGCAAGAAACTGCAACTATACAAATCTAATATCGACCATTGCTAAGCTCCAACTTTGCTCTCGTTTACCCCTCCAATGGGTTGTCATTTAAGTCCAGAGAACTGCGTTTGAAGAAATCCAACCAGCATTAAAGCAAAGAAAAGTCCTTTGCTTTACAAGAATCTACGGTTCTTGCTTTGGAATCTGTTTGTCCTGATACTGAAGCGTTAGAAAGAGTAGAGCCATCGCACCGGCACGATCATTCCGAGACTGCAGAGCTTCACGATCGTAATAAGCTCGCAAGTCAATCTGTTTACCCGTTCCGGTACATACGTTGTGGATTGCTCCCTCTGGTGCAATACGTCGCAACGTAGCCAGTTCTGCCTTTTGCAGCGTTTGGCGATAGTCCTCCGCTACCAGAATACCGCCATTGACTGCAATTTTAATCGCCGCGGCAATCATGCATGTGGAGGTGAATTCCGGATAGCTCTCAGGGCGGTCAATCACCTGGTGCCAACTACCTGTGGGTCCCTGGTATGGCACCAGAGCTTCAATGTGTTTTACAAACCGCTGTTTACAGTCTTCCCAGCCTCTCGTATTTTGAGGCACCTGTACAAGACTCATCGCTGCGCCTAAGGCCGCAAATCCGTTACCACGTCCCCAGGCAGCTGCATCCAGGGGAGAATGCTGATATAAGCCATTTTCCAGTTGGTTCATTTCAGAACATGCCTGAAGATGTGAGATACATGCGTTGAAATATTGTGACTTCCCAAGATTACCCGCGAGCGAAAGAATTGGCCCTCCCATAAAAACGGCGTCACTCATCTGGGAATGAAAGGGCATCATGCGATGACCAGCAAACTCCGTCTTATTGACATCATACAACCCAGCCACTTGCCAAACTCGTTCCCGGCAAGCCTGCTGATACTCCACGGGATAGAGGGGATGCATGAGATGGGTCACAAAAACGAGATTACCAGCAATACCAGAACCGCTCTTGGGAAGATCTTTCTTTAATAGAGACTCCACCACTTTACGTGTTTCATCTCCATTTAAGGCATTCTCAAAACCTAAATGGTGACACGTAATTTGTGACATGACGGCCAATGCCGGAATGTAGGATACGCTATCCATTTTGCGACCATATACATCCAGCAATTGCCCGATCGCCAATTTCGCGTCCATCGCACGAGTTTCAAAGTTTTGACGAGTGGCACTCTTACCTTGGGTGCGAGCTATCTCAGTAAGCGATTGAGCAGCCCGACTAATGCTGTCTTCGTAACGCAAGACGACGGCTTCCAGGGGGACACCAACATGTTCGGAGGCTGCTGAAATGGCATCTAGCAGGGATTGTTGATCTGATTTTTCATCGCCAGCATGCGTGAGGTGGTATTTGCGAAAGGCTGCCTCTTTATTGAACAACGCTTCGTAAGATGGTGATTGATCTAAGAAGACAATCGTATCTATCAGGTGATAGGCCGCCCAACCAACCAAATATTGGAATTCCGGGTTAGCTGTCGAACGATAAAAAGTTTTGAGTTCAGCCTTTGTGATCGCCTTGCCTTCGGAGTGGTCCGGATACAGATCCCGGCAAAAGGCAAAAAGACTCTCTTCTTTCGTTTCCAGTTTTCGCGCTAGGTGAGTCACATCATCGATCGTTTTATCACCAAATGCCCCACCGACCACCAATACTCGGGGCGTTCGATTTCCGACATCAAAAAATGCTGGTGAGGCTGTCAATGGAATACCATTTCCCTCACGAGTGACGCCCAGGAAGTAGTCCTCTCCTGCATTGGTTTTAAGCGTTGGTAATACCCCAATTACCAGGCTTAGCAGGAAGATTATTAGATTTCGAGGCTTCATGGTATCACAGCATCCCAGAGTCTTGAAAATGATTGTGCTCAACCGGAGCTCGGACGGCAATTCGAACCCTCTGATTGTATCATTGTTGAGTTCAGGAGATGGAGAGTCTGGAAACTTAGGCCCAAAGCGTGCGTCTTCACACGTTACAACTCTCGTTCAGAAAGCCCCATTAATCGTCCGTATAGATACGAGTGCTTTCCTCTTTGGTAACCGGAATATTCACGTCATCGGAAATCATTTGCACTCTGATAATATGATCGCCGGCCCCCAAGGCCTTGGCTTTCACCCGGAACACAGCCTCCTGATTCGGTGGTAGACGATCGAGAGGAGCAAACAGTGCATTCTGGCCTTCAATTCTCAGGTCACTTGGGCCGCCACCCTGAATCGCTCGTAAGCTTTCGGGAAAGGCTGTGAAAATCTGAACTCCAGTCGCCGTGCGGGTACCACGATTCACCACTTTAATCTCATAAGTAGTATCCGTTCCCACTTCAATTGGATCGGCCGTATCTCTTACGCTGAATTCCAACTCAGGCACAGATTCGACACGGACAATATGATTGAAACTGTCCTTCAATCCTAAATCAGCAGTACCTTCAAGTACGATCTTCTGTTCACCCGGCTCGACAGCAACTGCAGTCAGTTTCACTGAATCACGAACATTTGGGGGCAACTCTTCCAACTTCCAAAATACAGCATGCTCTCGCGCATCATACTCGCCAAAGTGATCGGTCGAAACAAACTTCAACCCTTTTGAAAGGAACGCGACGAGATTCACATTTTTAGCCGAGGCCGTGCCCGGATTCGCTACATCAACAGCATAAATTGCTTCACGATCCAGATACCTTATCTTGGGACCTCGCAGTCCAACCTGCACATCAGGCGCTACAACTTCAATTTGCTGCAAACTACGGTCCTCCATCTGACCATTACCTCGAACGGTCAATGTATTAAATACGACACCAGCAATCTTGGCTGTCAGCCTCAACGCAACTTGCTTTTGCTGGCCCGGCCGTAACGTACCAATCGGATACTCCAGCTCATTACCAGCCACATGTGCCAATTCAGCAGGAATATCTGCCTCTAGCACGACTCCGGTTGCATCTCCACTTCCCGGATTAGAAACAGTCACATTGACCAGGAAACTTTCACCAATCAAAACCTTCTCCGGGAGCGATTGGTTGATATTCAATTGAGGCCGTGTGCTTACGGTTCTGACAGACGCTAATGCTTCAAATGAGACACGGGCCACACTACCAATCTCACCTTCAGCAAGTGGCACTACCTTCATCGACACCGTCGCTTCGTCACCTGGTTCAAGAGTTCCCAATGTCCACTGGATGGAGCCATCCGTTGCCTGAACAAATTCAGGATGCGCACTTTCAAGTCGAGCTCCCTTGGGAACAAAGTCTGTCACTCTAATCCCATGAGCTGAAACATTGCCTGTGTTTTTAATCTTGGTTGTAAAGACAGCCGAGCGATTAACCTGGACTTCAGCCGGAGCAACTTTTTCTACCGTTAATGTTGGAGTCTGCTGACCCTCTAACTGCAAACTCCCAGGCTGCTCTTCTGGAGGCCTCTGACTGATACCTGACAAATCTTCCTGAGTGAAGTTCTGGGAAGAATTATCTTCGAACGCGAATTCAGTGGCCGTATCTTCAGGTAACGGGAGTGGCTCCAAATTTGGCTCATCCGTTAAGCTCAATTGGGCAGGGGCCTCGAACTCAGCAGCGTTGGCAGTACTACCAGTCAAATCCACTGGTGCCGTTGGCTGTTCGGTAAAATCGGAGCTTAAATCAACCGGAGAATCCGATACGGATAACTCGCTATTCTCTTCAAGCGGTGTTGTAAGCGTTGGGTCACCAGTCGTATCTGCAATTTGAAACTGAGTTGTTTCTTCACCATCAAACGTCGGGACAACTGGTAAATCCGCAGGAAGTTCCGGAGCGTCCGAAATCGTGAACTGATCAGAATTCCCATCTTGGTCACCAATGATAAAGGAGTCACCACCATCTTCCTGAACAGGTAGATTGGGCGCCGCAGCACCAAGCACGAATGCATCGTCACTACGATCGCCACCTACGGTTAAGGACGTGTCGTCAGACTCCTGGGGCGTTGTTCCGGAAACCGGGAACGCATCCGTTGTCATCGAAAGACGATCGAAATCTTCGGCGTTAGGAGGAGTGATATCTTCTCCGGTCAAAACAGCGTCCGGGTCTACCAATCCTACCATTTCGGAATCAGTGGCATTCACACCGGCTGCAGTGCCACTGCCTCCCAAAAACTTGGAATACACAACCCATCCGGATCCTCCCAGCATACTAACGGCCAAAAGACCTGTCAGCGCGACGCGGCCAGCAGACGATTTCATTTTGATTTCCCCCAAATCAGTTCGTTCATTGCATATAAACGGAACAGGTTAACTTGGGATAGATAACAAAAATAGGGATCTGAGGGAATACCAATTGCTCGCGTTCACACTGCAATCCACGTCAGCGAACATTAATAATGGTCGGTGCCAGGCAGAGGAATGGGATGATCAAAGAGACGATTCCTATCACCCAACGAACCGGACCCAGTTTGGCAGAATCATCTCGAGTTGGTGGATGCTCCAGGCCCATCGCCATGATCATGATGATCATTAAAATAAACATCATCGATTCCATATAAACCTGATAGGCAATCACCAATACCATTAAGACCCGGGCAATCCAGTGAGCGGCTTTACCAAACAGACAATAGGTCACATGCCCTCCGTCGAGTTGCCCCATAGGTGCCATATTCAGACCAGTGACCACCAGTCCAAACCAACCAGCAACAAAGGTGGGGGTAAGTTGAGAAAAGACGACCATGTCAGGTGACTCGACACCTGGATGGCTCCACTCAAACATCAGTTTCACAAGAATCGGTAATTCTATTTCGAACGGGCCGTAAGCGGGTTCTGACAAATCGAGCGTACTCACACCATGCCACATGATTGGTATGGCCAATACCAACCCGGCAATCGGCCCGGCCAAACCAACGTCAAATATCTGCCGGCGGTCCGCTTGTCGTCCATCCATAAGAATGACGGCTCCAAACGTACCGACCGGACTAATCGGACAGGGGATGCAGTAGGGCAATGTAGATGGGATACGGTAAATCCGAGTTACAATGTAATGACCAAACTCGTGTAGCAGCAAGATTCCCATTGAGCAGAGCATATAAGTAATACCCTGATCCAAATTCTTTAAAATCGTTGCTCGCACTCCAATTTCATCAAACTGAGTTTCTCCGAACCCGGGAGGTAACCAGTAATACAAAGGCATAAAGTTTAAGGCTGCCACAAAAAAGACGCTCAGCAGAGTCAGTAGAAGCCAAATCAAGGGCTTCCATATTTTGGGCTTACTTAAGGAGGTTTTAGCGGGGGCGGGCGGCTCTACAGGGACTAGTTTTTGAGAACTATTTAACGTCTCCAACTCCATGGGTGGTATTTGCGCATTGTCCTCCGACAATTCAATGGCTGTTTGCGGTTCATTCGGATCAGGCAAGTCCATACTTTAGATTCTAATCTCTAGATTCTGACTGACGAGCAGTCTTTCGTTCGTTAAGAAATCGAATGACAAGTCCGACCAAAATAAAAACGGCACCAAAGACCGTACTTACGCTTGGACTCTCGTAACTCGAAAGGTGTCCCCAGGCTATATACACCCATATGGGGACGAGCATTGGTTCCAAAATAACAATTCCCGTCGCTTCGTGCCCGGGAATATGCTTTACACTTTTAGCAAATAACCAATAAGGTAACCCCATTTGCAACATTCCAAATGCAACCAAAGCAACCCACTGAATCACTTCGGAAGGGTAAATACCAACATGCAGCACAAAGGGGAGAAAAACAACACACGTTATCACATGATTGATTCCCACGATCCAGGCCGCTTCGAAATCTCGCATCCAACGAAGCGATAGAACGACTAATGCGTAGGTAAAGCCAACAAGGATTTTGAGTGTCAGTCCCCAAACCGTATCATTCTGAAACTGGGGGACGAGAATAACAAGGACTCCGATCATTTGAAAGAAAACCATCACCCAATCAGCCCAGCATGTTTTCTCTTTCAAAAACACCACACCCAGCGTAATAATCCAAATTGGTGCCGTGTACTGAAGCCAGATAGCATTGGACGCTTCGTACCGTTCCATTACGGTCAGGTACGTGTAATTCATCGCCGCAAAAACCAGAGTGACTGGTATCAAACGCCAAGACCATTGTGGGCGACGCACCAGTGGCAGCAGGATAGCACAGGCAAATAGGGCTCTCCAAAATGCCAATACAAAACCTGGCCAACCTTCAAACCAGGGGGCCTTGGCAAAGAAGCCGTTGGTGCTCCACAAAACAGCCGCCAGAATAATCATCCAGCGGGCACGTAGCACATTGCCTCGAACATTCATGCCGCCCACAGATTCGGACCTGTCCTTTTGAAGATCGCGATGTTCGCTAGAGGAGTGCACGTCGGGGCTTTCCTGTCTTAAGACTCTGCTCCTTCACCGCGGCCGCTTGAACCGGTGATAGAGCAAAGGCCGGATGGCTGGAACTCACCTAACGATCTTTCAGAATGGCGGCCGCTGCATTGCGTCCACACGTCCCCATGACACCACCGCCTGGATGACTTGCTGCTCCGCACAGATACAGACCCGCGAGTGGAGTGCGATGATCAGCCCAGCCAGTTACCGGCCGATTGAAGAACAACTGATTTGGAGACATGGCGCCCTGCATGATATTGCCGCCGGTAAGACCAAATTCCCGTTCCAAATCCAATGGACTTAATACCTGACGATGCTCAATCGAGTCCGGAACATTTGGCGCATACCTTGCAAGCAGTTGAATACAACGATCAGCGAAATCTTCTTTAATGTCATCCCAATGTTTTCCTTCTGACAATGTATACGGTGCAAACTGCACAAAGATATTCATCAGGTGCTTACCTTCGGGAACAATCGTCGCGTCCACGCTGCTAGGAATAGTAATCTCAAGTACGGGCTCTGTGCTGGGCCAACCGGCCACAGCATCCGCATACGCTCGTTCGATATATCCCATTGTTGGGCTGATGTGAATCGTTCCATGATGCTGGGGACCAACACCGTCGGACTTCCTGCAGGTAAACTGAGGTATCTCGCTTAGCGCCAGATTAATCTTCATCGAAGCCGAACTGTAATCGATACGATTCACTGCTCGCAGGAAATCCTCCGGAAGATCTCCTGCTTTAACAAAACGATTAAACGTCAGATTAGCATCCACACTTGAGGCAACGACGGGGGCTTCGATCAATCGACCGTCTTCCAGCGTGACTCCCACGACCGCTCCCTCTTCAACCAGAACACGACGCACCTCCGACTCCCGATATATATCGACAGACAAACTCTGGCAAACCGAAGCCAATGCATCGGAAAGAGATCCCATACCGCCCTGAACATAACCCCAAACACCACGCTCACCACCAGCTTTGCCCATCACATGATGCAGCAGAACATAGGCGGAGCCGGGAGCCGATAGCGATTGAAAACTCCCAATGATCGCGTCTGTCCCCAGTGTCGCCCGCAATACCTCGCTCTCAAAACGATTTTCCAAAATAGGGCGCGCTGCCCCCATCAGCAGATCCATGGCATCTGGCAAATCGTCACCAAGCTCACTCAGTGCCTGATATAGTCCAACTAGTCGTGCTGAATCTTTCACTTTGGATGACAAACTTCGACTACGCCAGTTCCCGGAAAGAGGCAGCGGGGTGAAAGCTGGCTGCTGCATCAGAGGTTCAACAACCTCCGCAATCCGCTCAAGTTGCTGGCAGTAACGTGGATACTCTTCCGCGTCAGCCTGACTAAACTGAGCAATCTCCTTTTGATTCGCTGCCCTATCCGGCCCCAATGTCAGACTGCGACCATCTAACAGCGGAGTAAATGACGAGGGGTTTCGACGAAGTATCTTCAGGCCATTTTCCGCGAGCCGCAAATCAGCCATGATCTGGGTTTCCAAGAGACTCACGACATAAGCCGCTGTCGAAACTTGATAGCCCGGCCACAATTCTTCCGTATTAGCACAACCACCAAGTACATGTCGACGCTCAAGAACACAAACTTTCTTACCAGCGCGAGCGAGATAGGCTGCCGTTACCAGGCCGTTATGTCCACCACCAATAATAATGGCGTCGTATCGATCAAAACCAGACATTTACATTTACCACTTAATGAGGCAAATCTGTAGGCAACCCAACAAGGTTGGTACAAATTACCACTTGAGCCCAAATTGTTCACCACCCGAAGAGCGATCACGCCCGCCTTTGAGAGGAGCGTTTGAGCGTTTGACTGCCAGCTCACGTGGGGGCAACTCTTCTGCGTCACCTCGCTTCGATTCTTTGGCCGGGGCTGCTGTAGTTTGCTTAATAGATAGTGCAATTCGTTGATTCTGCACATCAACGGACAAAACCTTGACCGAGACATCCTGCCCCTCACTCACTTCAGTACTCACTAGGTTGACTCGGCGATGAGCCAATTCACTGATGTGAACTAGTCCTTCGATACCTGGAGCCAGCCTCACAAATGCACCAAAATCAGCAATTCGGGATACGGCCCCGGAAACCACTTCGCCCACTCGGAAACGCTCGTTAATACCTTCCCATGGGTGCGTCTGCATAGCTCGCAGTGAAAGACCGAGTTTGCCGGTTTCAGGGTTGATCTTCTCCAGACGAACCTTGACCTTATCTCCTTCTTTCACCAGTTCACTTGGATGCTTCACCCGCTCCCAACTCATCTGACTGATATGGATCAGACCATCAATCCCTCCAATGTCCACGAAAGCACCGAAATCTTTAACACTGCGAACGATTCCTTCGTGCACAGAACCTACTTCCAGTGAGCCCAGTTTCTGCTCACGTTGTTCAGCAGCTTCTCGTTCCATGATGGATCGATGGCTTAAGACCAGATTACGGCGTTCGGCACTCGCTTCAGTTACCACACACTGCAGTTTCTTACCGACATATTCTTCAAAGTTTTCGACACGATAAGTCGAAATCTGGCTAGCCGGAATAAATCCGCGAATCGAATTTACCTGACACTCCAGTCCGCCGACATTACTGCCAGTGATGGTTACATCAATGACCGCACCTTCCTGCAGGTCACTCCAATCAGCCACGGAGACCGCTGCCCCCGGCACTGTGACTTCGTAAATCTGGTCATCCTCATTGAAACCCGTGACGATCACATCAATCTCAGAGCCCACTTCAGGAATCTCGGTAAAGACCTGCAGCGAAATAACACCTTCCGAAGCCGAACTCAAAGAGACAAACAAATGCTTGGCATCAATTCTAATCACCGTAGCCCGACGACGATCGTCTGTTTCAACCTGAGCCGCCGCGGCTGGTGTCGACTGCTCCATCAAATCATCAATGCTCTCCCCTTCCAACGCCGCTGCAATCTCATCTTCCAGATCCTGTGGCAGATTATCTCTCACAGAAGGAACTGGCACGGGACCTTTATTAGAGACCGCTGCAGGAATGGCCGGAGCTTTACCCCCCACATGTGGCTTCGCTCCCCTAGGTTTGCCACCTTCGGTATTCTTTCGACGTGAGCCGATCTGAATCTTTTGTCCTGGAGGACTATCCTCAGCCGCATGTGTCGCAGCTTGAGCCTCAACAGCTCCCGAATCGTCCGGCCTGGGACTCTGTTGAACTGTTGATTCTTCAGTTTGATTTTGTTCGGGCTGTGTGTTCGTTTCGTCTGGCATCATGTCGACTATGTTTTAGTTCGGGTTCAGCTCGTTGGTGAGCTTTTATTAGGTTACTTCAAATCACCTTAAGGCCTCCCAATAATGAAAGGCCTAAGGCCACACAGTAGTTTAGCAGTGGTATTCGGAAATGGGTAGTCAGCTAGATGTTTACTTCATAAAGCGACGAAACAATTAGTCGGAAGATGTTGACTTAGTCCGGTGTACAACCGGAACATAGTAGAAGTCAGATCTCTTTCTCACATTTAAATACGGAACCGCTTCTATCGTGACAGATTTTTCAGTTGCCAAATACGGGCCAGTCTTCGAATCACTTATTGATACTTCCCGAGTCGTGGCTATTGACGGCGGCTCAGTCAATCAGGACTTCTACAGCGCGCTTCAAGCTACCACCGTCAAGAATGCCTTTACGGATACTATTGTCGATGAAGATTCTGCTGCGAGTTGTATAGCAGGGGTTTGGCTATGGAATGACTTTCTGGATGAATCCCATACGATTAGTCAAGAGATTTACACAACCACCGGCAGCTTTTGGCATGGCATCATGCATCGACGAGAATGTGATTACTCGAATGCCAAGTACTGGTTCCGCAAAGTTGGTGACCACCAAGTTTTTGATTCCCTGGCACAGCAAATGATCACATTAGCAGATGGCGAGGAAAAGTATGGATTAATCAATAATGGAAGTTGGGATCCGTTTGCGTTTGTGGATTTGTGTCAGCAGGCCGGACGCGAAGATTCACCTGTGCTTTCCTACTGCCAGGCTGTAACTCGCGTTGAATGGGAGTTGCTGTTTGACTATTGTTACAAGCGTGCCCTTGGAGAGCATGTTTCTTAAATTCAATTCGGGAACCTAAAATGTCATTCCATTTCCGATGTCCGAGTGGTCATTTACTACAAGCTGAAGATCAAGACGTAGGACAAATCGTGAACTGTCCGGTTTGTGGAACAGCCATGGCAATTCCTTCCAACCCAGCCGGGCCCTCAACGGCAACGCCAGTCTCACCCAATGCCCCTCTTCAGACTGCCGGCATATCAGATTACTCTCAACCACTAACGGAAGCGGTCTACGAAGAGCAAGAGGTCGAGTCCTTTCCGGACTTGACGGGTGAAAATGAGTTAGATGCCGATGAATTCAACGTAGATACCGGTGAAGAATCTCATGGCGAAACAGAAACTCCTGACTTTGACAACGATAATGCGAATTGTGATGAACTGCACATCGCGTGTCCCAACGGCCATGTCTTAGTGGTGACGCGGGATTTACTTCACGAGGAAGCTATCTGTCCTCATTGCAACGTATCTTTTGAACTGCTGGAACGAAATAGTATCGAGGCAAAAACAAGGAAAGCCGAACAAGCGGAACGTCGCGCAGAAAAAGTAGAACGCGTCTTTCTCTATTGGGGTATCGCCATCGCAGTACTGGTCATTGGGGGCATCATCGGGCTGGCAATTGCCTACGGCAATTAATATTCAGAACATCAAACTGATTTACACCGACAAAGAATTTAATACAATTGGTTAAAGCGATTAGCATCTTTCGCTAAACCGCCACTCGTCACTCACACACAATCTTTAGGAGTTAGGTTTCCAAAATGAGCAACGCTTTGGAAGTAACAACAGACAATTTTGACGCTGAAGTATTACAAGCAGGTGAACCTGTATTGGTCGATTTCTGGGCTCAGTGGTGTGGACCATGTCGCCAGATTGCCCCCATGATTGACGAACTCGCTGATGAAAATGCGGGGAGCGTTAAAGTGGTGAAAGTAAACATTGATGAAGCCGGTGAACTGGCTCAGCAGTACGGCGTGAGTAGCATTCCAACGCTCATGATCTTTAAGGGTGGCGAAGTTCAGTCACAACTTGTAGGCGCACAGCCAAAACCAGCCATTCAGGAGGCTCTGGATGCGGCTAAAGGGTAGGGCTTGACTGTCTTAGCCTTAGCTGGATTACTCGCTAGAAACTGAACGACCGGAGGGATTCACAGGAACCTCGGTCGTTTTTTTCGCTAAAACGAGGATGGAAGCGATCTGGGAACTGACGCATTCGTCACACTCGTTACGACCCTACATTTTCGACTAGGAATGCTCAAAAAGCGACGACTCACAGCTAACAACTTGAAAGCTACCCCATTTCCAGCGACGATAACAAAGGAAGCTCTTAAAATGCGCCTATTCTGACGACCTTTCGGCAGAGTACAAGAGTTTGAATTGGTCTCCCGGTACACGGTTTCGTCGGTTGAGCGATTCAAAGTGCAATACTATATTTAAGACTTGGTCGTGAAGTGGTTAATTTAATGATCACGGAACAACCAGTTTATTGATAAGTCCAATCCCTAACGAACCAGTAAACCATGCAGTTTATCTTGATAGATAAAATCCTCGAACTTAATAAGGGTTCGGATATTACAGCTATCAAGACACTCTCCATAGCGGAGGAATATCTCAAGGATCATTTTCCAAGATTTCCTGTAATGCCGGGCGTACTGATGCTGGAAGGCCTCTTCCAGTCCAGTGCCTGGTTAGTTCGTGAAAGCGAGGATTTTGCTCACTCAATGATCATCATGAAAGAGGCTCGCAATACAAAGTATGCGGGCTTTGTATCGCCGGGACAAACCTTGACGATCCGAGCTACAATCCTTAAACAGGACGAAACAACAACGACGCTGAAAGCAACCGGTGAAGTGGATGGCAACACCGCCGTCTCAAGTAAACTGTTGCTCGAACGTTTTAATATCAAAGACCGTAAGCCTGACAGGGCCAGTTTGGATGCATACGCGGTGAGGAAATTGCGACAGCAGTTTGCTTTGCTTTATGACCAGGCCGAAGATGTGCTGAACCAGTCGTTTGATAATTAACAAGACACGATTTACCGTGATGACAACGCCCGTGTTGCCTTCACACTTAATACATATGAGTAGGTTTTTGGGAGTATAACACAAATGCCGACTTCTGATGAAATCTTCGATTCCGTCAAAGAAATCCTGATCGAAGCACTCGCGTGTGACGACGATGAAGTAACCACAGGTGCCACGTTGGTTGGTGATCTGGGAGCTGAATCTATTGACTTTCTAGACATTGTTTTTAATCTGGAGCAGAATTTCAGCATCGAGATCCCTCGTAGCGAACTGTTCCCTGAAGACATCCTTACCAATGACGAGTTTGTCGCAGATGGTAATGTAACTGAAGCCGGGTTGGCTGCTCTTGGTGAGCGTATGCCATTCATTGACCTGAGCACATTCAGTGGCAATCCTCGCGTTCAAGACTTCGGCAATCTGATGACGGTTGGGGATCTTTGTAAATATATCGAAGGAAAGGCCAGCTAGAAGCCGGTCTTTTTTACTGTTTGATCATCTGAGATATAGCTATGCGCTGGTATTGGATCGATAGATTCGAAGAATTTGTTAGCGGGACTCGCGCTGTTAGCGTGAAGAATGTCTCGTTAGCTGAAGAGCATATCCATGGGTACTGGCCTGGTTTCCAGGTCATGCCCAATTCTCTCATCATTGAGGGAATGGCACAGACCGGCGGGCTATTAGTAGGTGAGAAGAATCAATTTAGTGAAAGTGTCGTACTGGCCAAGGTCAGTAAAGGCATCTTCTTTGATGTCGTGGTTCCCGGGGATTCGTTGCGTTACACTGCCACGGTTGCTGACATCCGTGAGGACGGCGGAATCATTCTGGGCGAAGTACATCGTGATGGCAAGCTTATTGCCGAGATTAATCTCGTCTTTGCCTGCCTTCGCGGCGAGCTTTCCGAGATCGAGCAATTCTATCCCGAAGAGTTCATCTGCATGCTCCGCGGGCTCGATATGTACCGAGTTGGTGTGACGCCTGAAGGCGAGCCGATGGTTCCCCCGCAGTTCATGCTCGAGGCCGAAGCCGTCATGAATCAAACTTCTTAGAGCGTTCCACTCCCGCTCATCCAATTCTCTCCCTGCAAATCGACTAGCTTACTACTCGGTTCTACCTCGCAATTTCTAGTAGGTTTTACTCCCAACCAACCTCTTCAGGATGACTACAAGGGGAATGGAAACCTTGATATTCGCTCAAGTAGACACAAAAAACGGGAAATCGTGGTTTTCACCGCTTTAGGTGCTCGGTTAGAATCCAATGGATACTCTTAAAGAGTATTACCTTGTAAATCACAATTATTGCCGAGCGATACCGAAAAAAATCGCCAAGGTAACGTCAAGAAGGGATTAACTGCGCATGACACGTCGCGTAGTCGTAACTGGCATCGGAATGGTTACCCCACTGGGTAACAACCTCGAAACAACCTGGAATAACATCAAAGAAGGTAACTCCGGTGTAGCAAGCACCACGATCTTTGATGCAAGTAAATTCCCAACAAAGTTTTGCGCTGAAGTGAAAAACTTTGACGCCGATCAATTCGGCGATGATCCGGCTAATTGGATCAACCGTGGACGCCATACCAAGTTTGGTGCCGGAGCCGCTCATCAGGCCGTCATGGATTCCGGAATCCTCGATGCCAACATTGATCCGAAACGTTTTGGAATCTATCTCGGAGCCGGTGAAGGTTTCCAGCACTTCAATTCCTTTATGAGCAGTATCGCCGGTGGTCTTACCGAGGACGATATTAACTTCAACGAATATACAACGACGGCCTACGAAACTTTTAATTTTGAACGTGAATTGGAAAATGAGCCGAACATGCCTGCTGCTCATATCTGTGCCATGTTCAATATTCAAGGCCCATCCACTAATACACTTACCGCCTGCGCAGCCAGTAATCAGGCTGTGGGCGAAGCAACGGCTCAAATTCGCCGAGGCGATACAGAAGTAATGCTAGCCGGTGGTACTCATAGTATGATCCATCCATCGGGAGTCACCGGGTTTAATCTTCTCGGAGCACTTTCCAAAAACAATGAGAATCCGACCGGAGCCTCGCGCCCGTTTGACCGGTTACGTGACGGATTCGTACTCGGAGAAGGCTCTTCGATGTTAATTCTGGAAGAGTTAGAACATGCCAAAGCTCGCGGCGCCAGGATTTATGGTGAAATTAACGGCTATGGCAGTACAGCCGATGCGTATCGGGTGACAGATCAACATCCGGACGGCCGGGGAGCAATCGGTTGTATGTCCTTGGCAATTAAAGACTCCGGTATCGACACTTCCAGAATCAACTACGTCAATGCTCACGGCACCAGCACTCAGGTAAACGACAAAGTCGAAACGCTGGCTTGCAAGACAATCTTTGGGGAAACCGTGCCTCCCATCTCAAGTACCAAGAGTATGATGGGGCACTTGATTACAGCTGCGGGTGCAACCGAATTGATACTTTGCCTGATGGCTATTAAAGACAATACCCTTCCGCCAACGATCAACTATGAAAACCCTGATCCAAACTGTGATTTGGATTACGTGCCTAATCAAGCGCGCGAACAGCAGTGCGATGTTATTTTGAATAATAGTTTTGGCTTCGGCGGACAAAACGTATCGATCGTAGCCTCACGATTCACCGGCTAATATACTGTAAGTCAACGGACAATAAAAAAGCGAGGCTCGAGGCCTCGCTTTTTATTTCTCTCTGGGGCATTAGCTGCTTAGCGACCAATGGAAGGCGGGTTGCTTTGCAGGAAATCTCGTGGTGAACGAGTGGTGTAATACGGATAGGCATACGTTCCAGCCTGAGCAGACTGGGCATTTTGCAACATGTGATTATTTGGATAGCCATGCTGTGGGGCTGGCGCTTGTACACTCGCTGGCGCCGCTTGCATTGGAGCCGGCATCATTTGGCGTTGGCTGGTGCGCATCTGACTTTGGGCACACCCTATTGTTGAAAGAGCCAGACAAATGGCACCTAAGGCTAAAAACCGCTTCATTTTCTATCTCCTGAGAATCGCTTCTTTTCGCACACAACTTGCCTCAAGTCGGGCTGCTACGTACGTAAACGTCCAGGGCCTGCAAATCCCTAGTCCTTTCTTCGGCCACTACAAGCGTCAAAGTTCAACAAATCGTTAAATCAATTACGATCCGAACCCCTAAGGTTCAACTTCGATATTGGAGAAAATGTTGGGATCTGCTAAAAAACAGCGGTTTCAGGCGGTTTTTGATACGTAAGCCTTGGTAGGTACCTTTATGCGGAATTTCTTTAGAGCAGTTAAGATCGGGCTGCGATACCGCTTAACGTGCATCGGAATCGTTCTCTGCAGCTTGCTTGTTGCGGTCTTCTGGAGTGCAAACATTGGAACAATTTACCCACTCGTGGAAGTTGTGTTTCAGGGTAAATCCGCAACGCAGTATCTTGACGGGGGAATTGAAGAACTGCAGCTTGAGATCGCTGAAAAGCAAGCCTTGATTCATACGGCGTCAAACATCGATGACACCTCATTTTTGAGAAGACAGCTTAGTAGCCTGGAAAGCGAATTAGATTTAAAGCAGGGTTTGCTTCCCTATGCCCGGCAGTACTTACCTGACACGGCATTTGAAACGCTGGTGCTTGTCGTTTGTTTGATGATTGGAGGAACGGTCATGAAAGACCTAATCCTCATGAGTAACATCATTCTGACGCAACGGTTCACCCAATTGTCCGTGTTTAATCTTCGCAAAGAATTCTATCGCCGAACCCTGAAGATGTCCGTCGGATCTTTCAATGCCGATCGATCCACGGAGTTGATGAGTCGAATCACCAATGATACGGAAGTGGTTACGCAGGGAATCTTTCAGTTGCTGGGGAAAGCCGTGCGAGAGCCATTAAAGATGGTGACCTGTCTGGTGGCTGCGGCTTTCATTTCCTGGCGACTCCTATTACTTTGCCTGATCGTCACTCCCTTCGCCGCGATCCTGATCGGCTATTTATCCAAAGCACTAAGACGATCAAATCGTAAGGCCATGCAGGAAATGGCTTCCATGTACGGACTCATCGGTGAAACCTTCAAGGGAATCGTAGCTGTCAAAGCGTTCAACATGGAAGGCTACGAACGAAAACGCTTTCATCATTCCGCAAAAAGTTATTATCTCAAGGCAATGAATATTGCTAAGTACAATTCGATGACCCGGCCGACCACTGAAATTATGGGAATGACCATTGTGGGATTAGCCATTCTTGCTGGAGGCTACCTAGTCCTCAATCAGGAAACCCATCTGCTAGGAATTCAAATATGCGTCAATCCGATGAGTTTCGGTGACATGATGACCTTCTTTGCGTTTCTGATCGGAGCGAGTGATCCACTTCGAAAAATAGCGGATGTTTTTAATGTGGTTCAAAGAGGAGCTGCGGCTGCTGATCGAATCTATGAAATGCTGGATCGCAACCCGGATCTTCCTGAAACACCCAATCCAAGCCCTATGCCTGAGAGCATTCAAACGATTAAGTTCTCTTCGGTCGACTTTGGATACACCCCAGAATGTAATGTCCTCAAGAATCTTTCGCTTACCATTCCTCAGGGACAGACGGTCGCGTTGGTCGGGCCCAATGGATGCGGTAAGAGTACGTTGGCTCGCATGATACCGAGATTCTTTGACCCCACAAAGGGTTCGGTATCGGTCAATGACACAGACATCAAATTAGTTCGGAAACGGGAGCTGCGAAATCGAATCGCAATGGTGACTCAAAATGCCATCATGTTTGATGATAGTGTTTTGAATAATTTAAAGTATGGAAAACGGGATGCCACGCTTGAGCAGGTTCAAACTGCTGCCAAGAAAGCCAAAGCTCATCAGTTCATCGAATCGAAATTGGAAAACGGCTACGGCACCATTATTGGTGAGGGCGGAGGAAAGCTGTCAGGTGGACAACGACAGAGGCTAGCTCTGGCACGAGCTATTCTTACTGATCCGGAAATTATCATACTTGATGAAGCGACCAGTCAGGTAGATTCGGAAAGTGAACAAGTTATTTATCAGGTACTTGCCGAGTTTTTAGCTGATCGCACAGCCATTATGATTACTCATCGAATGGCCAGTTTACAACTAGCCGATCGAATTATCGTCATGGATCAGGGAGAAATCATCGACGACGGGACGCATGATGAACTCATTCAACGCAATACGGTCTATCAGCGTATGGCTGCAACCGAACTACGGGATATTGCCTAAATTCAAAGTAATTCTGACTTTTGGCACACTAGTTGCTATCTCTATATAACAACAACGCTTTCCTACTTGATCAGAGAAGACTCTTAGCACAAGTGGAAAAGGGGCCGGACCTGAGAAGAGGCAAAGGATTGGGGCCGGAAACAAGCGGGAAACCGTTGTTTTTTCAGGAGTACTGAGGCGAAAAGCACTCTATAAGTAGAGTGATTCGGATGTCAGTTATCTATCAGCGAAATCGGAACAATTTGGCGAGATAGACTGAAAAGAACACAATATCAAGCACGATTGATACTATAGGGACAAACTTGATTCAAGGTGATGGGGATCACCTCGATCAAGTACCCGTAGTATATAGCTGTATTGTTTTGATACAGGCGTATCAATATAGAACACCTTTTCCTTTCTCATCTACCGGTTGCCTTTGAGTGCATCTAAGCTAAAAAGGTCGAAAATCGATCATCCGTGAAGCCTAGTAATTGGCTCACTGAGATCTGAGAGGCTTTATTACTGATCCAACTATCACAGTTTAAATCAATTTTAGAGCAAGACGGGTTAAATGATTTGTTTTAGAATTAGTAGACAGGTAGCGATTAGTATAAGGGGTATAATCATTTACCCTTTTTTAAGGTGTTTTGATAGTTTTTTAGAAATTACCTGAGTACCTGATTGGGTCATCAAGCGTTACTAGGATGTAAGGCAATGATTTTGTCAAAACAGATAGGATTCGTAGGAATGAAACGTCAACTAAGGACATTTGCGGTTCTGGGTCTATTGGCCCAAATGCTATCAATCCCTGGTCATGTTGAAGCTCAAACTGAAGCTTCAGATTATGGAATTCAGGAAGTTGCCGAGATCAACCGACTGATTCGTCAGGGTTGGTCAGATTATGAAATCCGCCCTTCTACCGCTGCCCCCGATGGTGAATGGGTACGTCGGTTATATCTCGACATCTTGGGTCGTGTCCCCAGTGTTGACGAGCTAAGAGAATTCACCAAAGACCGCTCACCGGAAAAACGGAAGGCTTTGGTCACAAAGTTACTTTACGACGAAGAGTACACCGAACAATATGCCAACAATTGGACAACCATTTGGACCAACGTATTGATCGGTCGAAGCGGTGGCACAGAGCGTGACAGTCTTATCAACCGGCCTGGCATGCAAAAGTATCTGCGCGACTCTCTTGCTCGAAACAAATACTACAACGAAATGGTATCGGAACTAGTTACGGCCACAGGTTCGAATACTCCCGGCACTGAGAACTTCAATGGTGCTGTCAATTTCATGACCATGAAACTTGAAGAGAAAGCTGCTCAGGCAACTGCCAAGACCTCACGCATCTTCCTGGGGCTTCAGGTTCAGTGCACGCAATGTCACAACCACCCATTCAACGAGTGGAAGCAACAAAAATTCTGGGAGATGAATGCGTTCTTCCGTCAAACTCGGGCACTTCGTCGCTTCGAAACTGGGACACGAAATGTTTCTCACGTCGAATTAGTCAACGAATCCTTCCAGGGCGAAGGGCTTACAAAGAACCCCGATAAGGCCGATATTTACTACGAGTTACGAAACGGTATCACCAAAGTCGCCTATCCAGTTTTCGTTGATGGCCAAACAATTAATCCCAGCGGTTATGTCGAAGATGTCGTCCGACGTAACGAACTCGGTAAGCTAATGATGGAATCTCGTTATCTGGACAAGATGCTGGCTAATCGTATGTGGGCTCACTTCATGGGCTATGGATTCACTAAGCCTATCGACGATATGGGTCCTCACAATCCAGCGACTCACCCGGAACTACTGGATTATCTAGGCCAACAGATTCGTAAGAAGAACTTTGATCTTAAACAACTCATTTCCTGGATCGCTTTAAGTGAATCATACGCACTCTCAAGTCGCAGTAATTCATCGAATGAATCACTTGATGACCCACTGCTTGGTGAAACGCCTAAATTCAGTCGTTTCTATATGCGACAAATGCGGGCAGAAGAATTGTACGAATCACTGATCACAGCCACCCGGGCACTTGAAGGCCGCGGGAGCTACGAAGAACAGGAACAACTAAAATCTCGTTGGTTAGGTCAGTTTGTCGTTGCTTTTGGTAATGATGAAGGTGAAGAAACGACCAGTTTCAACGGTACCATTCCCCAGGCATTAATGCTGTTCAACGGCGACCTGGTGAAAAAAGCCACTTCCAGTGAAAAGGGAAGCTTTCTCAGTGATTTGGCAAGCAGTGAACTAAATAATACACAAAAGATTAACCACCTCTTCGAAGCGGCATTTGCTCGCAAACCAAGTATGAATGAGGTGAAAGTAGCAAACCAATTACTCGCTGCCCGTAAGGGTGACTTAACAGCCGCTCTCCAGGATATCTGGTGGGCCGTGCTTAACAGTAATGAGTTTATTTTGAACCACTAAGTCCGAGATAGGTTCTTATGGGAGAACCTGGCTAAACTTATACCGCGGAGATTTAATATGAGCAGATCAACACCTACAGGAATGTCCCGCCGACACTTCATGTCGCATCTAACGGGCGCTTCCGCCATGACCATGCCAGCTTTAGCAATGGGGAATACTCTCCTAGCTAACGCGGAGGACCTCAAACGTCGTCGTAAGTCAGCTATCCTTCTTTGGATGGGTGGCGGACCTTCAACGATGGATATCTGGGATCTTAAGCCCGGTGCTCCTACAGGCGGACCTTTCCGCCCAATCGCAACCAGTGGCGATGCTCAAATTAGCGAGCACATGCCGCTGATGGCAAAACAGATGCATAATATGGCGATCATTCGCAGTATGAGTACTCGTGAAGCTGACCATGGTCGCGGACGGTACTACATGCACACCGGTTATGTGCCTAACCCAAATATTGAACACCCGAGTTATGGAGCTGTCCTGAGCCATCAACTGAATCACCAGCGTCCGGAACTGGAAATTCCTCCATTCGTAACTGTTGGAGGCGGTAGTGTTGGCCCTGGATTCCTGGGCATGGCATGGGCTCCTTTTTCAGTAAACTCAAATGGTCAGGTACGAAACCTGCAGATGGGTCTTGAAGATCAACGTCTCTATCAACGGATGTACGCTTTGGACCTGATTGAATCAGGTTTTATTAACCAACGGCGAGGTTCAGCTGCTTCGGACCACCAGAAGATTCTTAAAAAGACCTTGAATCTTATGACCAGTTCTCAAATGGATTCATTCAAAGTTGCTAGTGAACCGGAAGACGTAAAAGAACGGTACGGTAACACAAACTTTGGGCGTGGGTGCCTGATGGCTCGTCGTCTTGTTGAACAAGGGGTACCGTTTATCGAAGTTGGTCTGGGTGGATGGGATAATCACAATAATATCCACGCAACATTACGTGACACTAAACTTCCGGAACTTGATCAGGCGATGAGCGCTCTGACTGAGGACTTGGAACAACGTGGATTACTTGAAGACACGGCAATCATTTGGATGGGCGAGTTTAGCCGAACACCTCGTATTAATGGTAATGCCGGTCGTGATCACTGGGCACGAAGCTGGAGTGTCGTCGTCGGTGGTGGTGGCATGAACGGCGGTATTGCCGTTGGTGAAACCAACTCAGATGGTACTCGTGTGGAAACTGAACCATATACATCTCAGGATGTCATGGCTTCTGTTTGCAAGGCCCTTGGTATCTCACTGCAGACCACATTTACCAGCCAAAACGGTCGTCCTATGAAGATCGCTAATAGTGGTAAAGTGATTAAGGAATTGTTTAGCTAAAAACAACTCCACGATCAATCTGCTCTACAAAGGGGCGTGTGCATCCCATAGCACCGCCCTTTTTTTTATCTTTTTCTTCGTTTTTGAAAGATTCCGGAGTACAACTTAGCTCCGCCATTCGCTGGTATTCAAGGGTAAGTTGCGTAAATAACGATGCGAGACGGTACTAATAACACTGATCCTCTGAGTCCTGAACAATTGATACATAAGTATCAACACGGGATCTGGCGTTATTTGCGTGTCCTGGGATGTGAAGCTTCTCTGGCAGAAGACATCACCCAGGAAACTTTCCTGCGTGTCATTAGAAAAGGATTCGAACAGTACAACGATGCCGCCACGGCCGGGTATCTGCGAAAGGTCGCCTATAACTTGTTTATTTCGGTCAAGCGTCGGGAAGGTAAAAACGTGGTCACCGATGAAATCGAACGCCTCGATGCAAGTTGGGATAAGTGGGCCGGCGCAGATAATGGAGATACACTTCTCGACATGTTACGGGAGTGCCTGGAAGGCTTAACAGAAAGAGCACGCAATGCCCTGGAACTTAGGTTCCGGGAAGACCATACGCGATCGGCCATTGCGGATCATTTACAGATCACGGAGCATGGAGCAAAGAATCTAATGCAGCGAGCCAAAAAACAGCTTCGAGATTGTGTAGAACACAAGAATCAGGCGGAATTAAATTAGACGATGAGCGAGAATCGATACGAATTTGATAATCCGATATTGGATGTCATGCTCGAAGAGCTCTTAGGTGACGCTGCGCCACCAGATATGTCGACCGAAATCCTGGCCAAACTCAACGGCAACCAAACGGAAATGGTGTCTCAGGTCTCCATCACACCACGTCATCAAAAAAAGCGAGTGTCCCTCTGGGCGCCTCTCTCCTTCGCGTTATCAGCTGCCGCCTGTATCCTGGCCGTCATCGCGATTTCCCTGAATTCTAATTCACCCCTGACTCCTAATGACGAGGGTCGCGACTTAGTCGCTAAAACGAATACGCCTGAAATCCCGGCTGGAACGGACAGTATCGCGGTACTTGCTCAACAAAATCAGCAACCACCAAACAATGCCTCGGGAGCAGAACAGCCTAAGCCAATGGCCATTATTTCAAGCGATGATTCGCCATCTCTGGAGCCTTTGGTACCCAACTTAGAATCTGAACCAAGTACGTGGCAGCATCCGCTGGCATTTGTTTCGTCGGAAGATATCAAGCCGATGGCTGAACAAGACATCCTGAATAGCATCACCCGGGAATTATCAAAACAGTGGAAAGAGCAGGGGATCACGCCATCAGAATTCGCCTCGGACCTGAAATGGGTTCGTCGAGTCTACCTGCGATTAATCGGCCGGGTGCCAACGACCAATGAATTGACTCCTTTCTTTGAAGGTAATTCAGGCCCTGATAAAAGGAAGACCCTCGTCAACCGCTTACTGTTCTCTTCTCAATACTCCGAAGAATATCTGCAGCATTGGACTAATCTGTGGACTAAGACACTGATTGGTCGTCATGGCGGAACCGGGAAAGATAAAGCAAATCGGGCTGGGTTAGCTAAATACATTTATGATTCACTTCAGGCCAACAAACCATATAACCAAATTGTCCATCAACTTCTTGCAGCCACGGGTGACTCTCGTCCGGATTCAGATCATTTCAACGGTGCCGTCAACTTCTTACTGGCATCGGTGAATGGTGACGACACAACCTTAGCAACAGCCCGCACGACCAGTATTTTCCTAGGCCAAAAGCTGCAATGTGCACAATGTCACAATCACCCTTCCTCGGATATCGCCCAAAACCAATTCTGGGAAATGGACTCCTATTTCAGTCAGTTACACGTCTCACCAGTCGGTAAAGGTGCTCAAGCTGGTTTCGTTCTTTCCAACGAAGATTTCCAAGGAGTTAAAACTCCGGAAGGCGATGCTGGTAACTACTTCGAACAATCCAATGGGGTGGCACGACTAGCCTTCCCGACTTTTCTCGGACATCCAGAAACCTCTGCAAGTGGAGCTGTGGAGAACTTCGACAGACGATCGCGTTTAGCTTCACTAGTAAGTGATTCTCCTCTTCTGGAAAGAACTTTGGTCAATCGGATGTGGAGTCACTTCTTCGGGTATGGCTTCACCTCTGATGTGGATGATATGGGACCACATGTTCAGGTATCACACCCTCAATTGCTTGAATCACTTGCCAGTCAAACTCGAGCTAATAAATACAATCTCAAATCAGTACTTAAATGGCTCGCCCTTTCAGATCCGTTCTTACGATCAAGCATTTACTCTCCATCTAATGGAATCGATAGTCCGGAATTGGGCGATCAACCATTGTTTAGTCGTTATTACTCACGTCAGTTAGAACCTGAAGAGGTCTACCAGTCGTTGCTGGCATTAAGTGGCAAACTTCGCACTCCGGATTCCTTTGGGCAGCAGCAATTAGCTCAACGTAGTTGGTTGGGTCAATTCACTCGGCAAAGGGAAACGGACGAAGCCGGGGAGATAAGTTCATTCAAGGGAGACATCCAGCAATCTCTGATTTTGATGAATGGCGAATTGATGAAAAAAGCAACGAAGCTGGAAGCCAACACGGTACTGGGTAAGATTGTGGCAAGTACCAATCTGACTCAAGTCAAAGTACAGCAACTTTTCATGGCCGCTTTGGCTCGTCATCCATCGAAAGAAGAGCTGACGAAGATCAAGCAGCTTTCCCTGCAGGCTCAGGCCGGTGAACAACAGTTCCTACAGGATATCTGGTGGGCCTTACTTAATAGCAGTGAATTCATTTTGGATCACTAATATTTATCGAACGATCTGAACCGACGTCGTTTTAATTGTCTAAGATTAATCAGGCAGTCTTCCTAAAAGCCTCGTTGACTGTCATTCAGTAGCGTCCCATACTGTCGGTTCCAAGAAAACTGTTCTTGGATTGCAGAGATTCATCAGGATACTTGATCGCAGAGAGCACCGTCGTGGACGCCGCCACACAAATCGTAAATTCAAAGACAAATTTGCGTCCTATGCTGCGTTTGGCACTCCCGGTTGTTATCGAACAACTAATGATCATGCTGGTCACCTGGACGGATCATTATCTAACGGCTCAGTATCTAGAAACACATCACTTGGCCGCAATTAATCTCATGGCCTATGTGCTTTGGGTTTTACCATCGATCTTCGCCGCAATTGGTGTGGGAGCCACCGCATTAGTCTCCCGATTCTTCGGTGCCGGCGAATACGAAAAGGCTAAGTTGGTCACTAATCAGGCAATCACAATCGCCCTCATGTTACTGACGGTGATCACGACGATTGCCTGGATTTTTCCGCGCGAGTTGATCGACATTATGCAACTGCCACCTGCCGCTAGCGACGCCGGAGCTCAGTACTTCAAAATCATCATTCCTGTTTTCCCTTTTGCCATCATGCATATGATTGGGAACGCTTGCCTGCGCGGAGCTGGGGATATTATGAGTGGCTTTATCACGATGGCAATCGTAAATATTGTAAACGTTGTTTGCAGCCTTTGTCTGGTAACCGGCTGGGGCCCGTTCCCTGAAATGGGTTGGGAGGGCATCGCCATCGGTACAGCCATTGGTTATGCCATCGGCGGGTCAATCATCATAAGTTATCTAATCCGCGGACGGTTTCATCTAAAGCTTCAATTGAACCTGATGAAACCAAAACCGGCAATAATCTCACGACTTCTGAAGATCGGAATCCCTGGTGGTATCGATATGCTCATCGTAGTTTCCTTTCAAATGTGGTTTCTATCGATCGTGAATTCAATGGGAACCATCGCTGCTGCTGCTCATGGTACGGCTATACGAATCGAGGCCTTAGCTTATCTACCGGGGCATGCCTTTGGGGTGGCGGCAACTACGATGGTTGGTCAGTTCCTGGGTGCCGGTATTCCTACGCGTGCCAGCAAGTCCACATGGCTAGCTTGTTTGTGGGGGGGGAGTGTGATGACGCTTGCCGGACTAGTATTCTTTTTTACTGCTGATGCAATTACCAGTGTCTTTGCTGGCGAGAAAACAGCTGAAGCAGTGGGAATGGCTGCGCCGTTGATTAGAATTGTCTCTGTTAGTATGCCATCACTGGCCATTGTGATCATCATGACCGGTGCTTTGCGCGGAGCAGGAGACACCATCTTTCCTCTAATCTTCTCCTTCATCGGACTACTCTTCATCCGCATCCCACTGGCTTATTACCTCTGCTGGGATCAAATCGCGATCCCACTCACCGACATTGTGATTACCGGTCGCAATATGGGTGTGGAAGGTGCCTGGTACGCCATGGTCACAGATGTTGTGTTGCGAAGTTTTCTGATACTGGGAAGATTCCAACACGGAGGATGGAAGCACATCAAAGTCTAGACTTCTTCCTCAGCAGCATCCAAAGCTTCCTTGCGCCTAATGAGTTTAACCAGCGCTTCTCGAAGCTGACGCACTTTAATGGGCATTTGAAGTAAGCCATGCAAATTACTAAGCTTCGCTCGGCTAGCCATCGAGGTCTGAGCTTTTTCGACAACGATGACAGCTGGAAGCGACTCAGTTCGATAATCGCTGCCTAGCTGATTAAAAGCCAACAGTGCCTCTTCACCTAATTCTCCTGTACAGAAAATCGCACTATCAAATTCACCAAACCCGTCTTGGAGGCGTTGCACGCCTCGTTCAGCATTAGAAACGATTAACACCCTGTAACCTCGTTTTCCCAACTGAGCTCTTAGGAGTTCCTGCATTTTTTGACGTGAATCGACAAGGAGAACGGTTTTACCATCACCTTCCTGTTGGATCACTCCTCCTTTGGCCGGGGTAGCTGCTACCTCTTCACCATCCTTGTTTTTGGTCATGGTTCGCCGCTCAAGCAGAACACCGTCTGCTTCCTCGATTTTCTCAACATCGGCCATCAACATTTCGTAATTTGGATACCGACGTTCGGGATCAAATGCAGTAGCTTTGTTCACAATCGCAATGACTTGACTAGGTAAACCACTCACATATTTACCAATGGGAGGAATATCACGATACCTACCTATATTTAAACGCTGCATTCTGTCACGAGTTTCGGAGAGAGGAGGTTGGCCGGCCAACAAGTGGTAAAACATGCATCCGACAAAGAAAATATCACTGCGGACATCGTTGCGAGGAACCTGCGTCGCTCTCTCCAAACCGGCATAATCAATGGAACGTGGACTAGTTCCCTGCTCTTTCTTCTTTTTCTCATCCGTACTGACGATGGTAGCCAAACCAAAGTCCGCTATCTTAGCCTGCCCTTTACTTGTCACTAACACATTGGATAGTTTCAAGTCTCGGTGAGTAATCCCTTCGGCGTAAGCATACTGTAACCCATTACAGATCCCCCGAATCAACTTCATTGTTTCGCCAAGCTCCATATGTTTTCGTAGCTTTACGAAGTCACGCAAATTCTGGCCTTCGATGAAGTCCATGGACATATAATATCGTCCCTTATACGAATCCACCTCGTGGACCGGGATGATGTTCGGGTGACGCAGAGGCATTACCATACGAGCTTCACGCATAAACTGCTCAGTGACTTCCAAATCATCGCCGTACCGATGACGTAGAACCTTCACAGCCCGAACTCGACCTGACTTGGTGTCAACACATCGATACACGCGAGCAAAGGTTCCAGCGCCAACCAGATAAAGAACTTTATAATTACCGTAAAAGTAACCATCACGGTGCCCTTTGGTGAGACGGTCCAACTGCCAGTTCGTTACCAGTTCTTTACGAGTCAGGACACTGATATAAGCTTCTAGGCTGGCATTGCTCCCTCCTGCTTCACTCAGGGAATTATCTGCTTCCTGAGGCATGAGCACGCCCATCTCTACGCAGAAACGTGACAGTTTTTCGGAGGTAATATCAGACATACAGATCTCTGCTTACAGCAAAAGTATTTGTTCTATGATTATGACATCGAACGAAGATAACTCTGTAATTATCTGCGTTTTTTAAGATGAGGCCAGCAGATTATTTGTGCCTATTAACGAGTATTGATCGGAGGCAGCTACTGTTTGGCTAATTCGTCACGTTCTCGGCGAGTTGCTTCCAAATCGAGCAGGACATATTGGAGGTCCATGCGCAATTGATCTAGTGTTTCACGTAGTTCGTTGATGATCCAACGTCGGCCTTCTGCCTGAATCTTCAGGGCGGCAACGATGGAAGAAAGTTTCTCTCCATTTTCTCCGGCAATCTCATCTGCCAGTTCATCTAAACGCTCAATCAGCGCATTGGGAGATTCTATCTTCAATAAGGCTTCAAAATCAGGGATATCTTTCATCTCAAGCTGCTAACCAAGCTCTGCTCCATATCCTGTAACAACCATGAACACTTCGAAATAAGTGGTTTCAACCACCTAGAAGGCCATTGATTGATCTGGATGGAAATTCCAATCGTTCCTAAAATCTGTGTTTAATAAATCGCAGGGAAGCGACAAAAACTAT
>Ga0315316_10000266_pt1 | contig 33147 bp, 29 predicted proteins | sample M160m3416metaG_FD_203702 | JGI IMG/M metagenome (GOLD analysis project Ga0315316, IMG submission 203702) | Ammonia-oxidizing marine archaeal communities from Monterey Bay, California, United States - M1 60m 3416 | ecosystem: Environmental > Aquatic > Marine > Intertidal zone | place: USA... | reverse complement strand
GAATTCCTTGGAAATAAAGGTAATTTTAATGGTGAAGATATAGTCGCGATTATTGTTAAAACAGAAGCATGTGCAAAATTTATATCAAGACATTTATATAATTTCTTTGTTGCAGACGAACCTCAGATACCTGCTTGGAGTATTGAACCTCCAAAAGATGAAGAAGCTATGAATATTTTAGTTTCTACCTTTTTGAATTCAGATGCTGACATGAAGGAAGTAATGAAATCACTATTCAAATCTGATTTTTTCAAAAATGCAATGTTTAAAAGAGTTAAATGTCCTGCTGAATTTATTGCAGGGGCATTGAAATTAACTTCAGAAATTGGACCTAAAGATGATAGGTTAGCTTCTTTGCATGGACTAAGTGCTGTAATGGGGCAAACTCTTTTAGATCCGCCTACAGTTGAAGGATGGCATACAGGTAAAGAATGGATTGATGGAGGCTCACTGACTGAAAGAATCAATTATGCAGTAGGACTTGTTACAGATATGAATAATTCAGGATCAAAGTCCTTAGTAGATAATTTAGTGAACTCTGACAAAGAACTTTCTGCAGAGCAATTAGTAAATCTAATCTTAATAAATGCTGGTTATCTGGATGTAAGTGAGCAAACTTTTGATCAATTGTTAGACATTGCTTCAAAAGGACCAACAGTAGGAAATAATAACGATTCTGAGGATGTAAGAGATAAAGTTATACAACTTTATACTTTGTTAGTTTCTTCTCCAGAATTTCAATTAGCTTAAGGAGCGAATTATGGTTGCTGAGAAAAAAACAAAAAAAGATCCTGTTTTAGTTGTTGTTCAACTTTCAGGAGGAAATGATTTTCTAAATACAGTAATTCCATTTACTAATGGTATTTATTATGATGTACGAAACTATGTTGGACATAAAGAAGGCGAATCACTGCCTTTTACTGATGAATTAGCATTTCATCCAAATGCAGAACCTTTTAGAGAAATATATAAGGACGGTAAGATGGCCATTATCCAAGGTATTGGTTATGAAAACTCATCAAGGTCACATTTTAGAGCAATGGATATTTGGCATACCTGTGAACCTAACACTGTAGCTACAGAAGGATGGTTAGCTAAAGTTATAAGAGAAATTGACCCTAATTCATCTAATCCTCTTACTGCTGTAAGTTTTGGCAAAGGGTTGCCTAGAGCTCTTGCTGCCCCTGGCGTTATTGCTACTAGTGTTGATAATCTTGACAACTATGGCTTAATGACTTCTATAGAAGATAACTCTCAGAGATTGGCTAATTTAGAAGTTTTTTCAAGGATGTATACCCCAGCTGATGAGTGGATGGGAGGAAGACATGAGTCTGGAGTTGTAATGAATTACTTGGCAAATACTGGCTCAGGAGTACTTCAAGGAGCAGATATGTTGAAAGACGTACCTTCAAGGTACAAGTCTTCAGTTGAGTATGCTGATAATTCTATAGCTAAAGCACTAAGAGATGTTGTAAGGGTTCATACTTCTGGACTTGGAACGAGAGTATTTTATACACAACATGGTGGATACGACCATCATGCTCAAGAAATGCCGGCTCATGATAGGTTAATGGGAGAATTGTCACAAGGGATAAAAGATTTTTTAGCAGATCTAGAGGAACATGATGCTTCAGATGAAATTGTTATTTTAGTATTTTCTGAATTTGGTAGAAGAATGAAAGATAACGGTTCTGGTACAGATCATGGATCAGGAGGAGGAGCATTTATTATAGGAAATAAAGTGAATGGTGGACTTTATTCAGAATATCCATCAATTGATCCTTCAGAATGGCTAAATGGTGAAGATTTGAAACATACTTTTGATTATAGAGGAGTATATGGCACTTTACTGGAACAACACTTGGGACTTGATCCATCTGAAATTGTACTTGGTAATTTTGAACAATTAAGCCCATTCAAATAAGGAAGTAATAATGACACAACAAAAAGAAAAGACAAACCAACCTCCATTTGCAATATTAAGAGGAGGGTACAAGTATAAAGAAACTCTTGGCATGAGAAGAGTAACTACTTATTGTATGGATATGGTTGAAACTAAAGAAGTACTTTATGTTCTTATTAGAGCTGATGGTTCTGGGGGAAATATTCGAAGAATCAACTGGAAAGATGAAGATTTAGATGTATTTGGTAATTTTAAGTGGCCTGTACAAATGATCCAAGATTCAAATGGAAAATTTTATGTCACGGATGAAGGTGAGCATTGCGTACATGCTTTAGTAGATGACGGAGAAAAAGGATATGTTGCTATTGGTCAAACTGCTGAAGTACAAGAATCAAGTACAAAAACTACTAAAATAGGCGAGTTTGGATCTGGAGATGGTCAATTGGATTCTCCTTCAGGTATAGCTTTTGATTCAAATGAAAATTTACTTGTTGTTGATACTGGAAATAATAGAGTTCAAAAATTTGATAAAAATGGAAAATTTATAGAAACTATAATATCTGGCACTGGAGAAGAAGGATTAAATATGCCTTGGGGAATTGTTGTTAATCATAATAACGATATTTTAGTCTCTGATTGGAGAAATAATAGAATTAATGTTTATGATAAAAACGGTAAATATTTGAAATCTTTTGGAGATATCCCTAAATCACTAGGAGAAGATCACATACAACTTAGCGGACCAGCAGGAATTACCATCGATGATGATGGTGATATATATGTTGCTGATCGAAACAATAACAGAATTGTTATATATGACAGAGAAGGAAAATATGTTACCCAGTTCACTGGAGATGCTACTCTTTCAAAGATGGGTAAAACATATATTATGTCTAGCCCAAGAGTTTTACGTCTTAGAGAAATGTCTAATCGAGAAGCTTGGAGAAAATTAAGAGCTCCAGCCTCTGTAAGAACTTATGGTAATTTGATATACATTCCTGATTTTGGTTGCCACAGGATTCAAGTTTATGAAAAAGAAAGTTATCCTCTCACCAAAGATGAGATTTTTGAACAACCTAATCACCCAACACTATATAATGTTTAGGGCTCAACTGTGCCTATAGTCTTTGGGTTTTCAAATCATAGAAAAAATTGTTTGGAAAAAGAACTTTCTAAATTTTCAAATGATTCAAGGCAATTAGGTGCCAAGTCTTTAGCTGTTTTTGGTGATTTTACATTAAGCAAAATAAAACCAGACACTTCATTAGATTTGCTTATCATTCAAGAAACTAATGAAAAATTTATCAACAGAGATGAGTTTTGGATAACACATTTAAGACCATCTGTTCATACTAGGTTTTTTGTTTATACTCCTGAAGAATACAATGATCTTTCTGACAATAATTATGTTATAAATAATATAAAAAATTCTATGGAAATCATTTTCCAAGATGATGACAAGGTCCTTGGTTAAAAATGCTTGAAGATAACAAAAATGAATCTAAAAGATGGAAAGATCAATCAGAATACGATTTTGATCTTGCTAACAAGCTTTTAGAATCTGATTATTCAATTTCCTGCTTTTTATTCCAACAGGCTGCCGAAAAATCAATTGTTGCTTATTTGACTATAAGGGGAACTGATAAGGTTTGGGGATCTTCAATTTCAGATTTAGCAGAAGATTGTTTAGCTATAGATCCCACCTTTGACTTTCTTAAATCTTATGGTCCAATATTAGACAAATATTTGTTTTCCACAAGATATCCTACTTTTTCAATTTCAGGTTCTCCGTTTCAAATTTTTGATAAATCTGATGCTGAAAAGGCTAAAGAGCTATCAAATGAGGTTATAAGTTTTTGTGAAGAAAAAATTAAGGAAATTCAATGATTGATAAAGTCGTCTTGCTAGACAAAGCAATTACATTATCTGAGGTATATGGCAATAACTTAGATACAGTTGTTTACACTCAAGGTTGTGGTTTATCAGCAAGATTAAGATTAGAAAAATTAGGATTTAATACTGAAGGTAAAACTTTTGCGATTTCAACTTATGAAGATTTAAAGAATAACAGGATTTCAAATGAATCTAAGAATTGGAGAAATGATAATAGAGCAGGATTGATTTGGTTAGATGATTTATACGAATTAAATAATGATGAAAATTTTATTTATCCACTTATAGACCAAGCAAATTTATTCATTGAACAATCTATTTTAGATCCTAATATTCAAGTTGAAGACCAGTTTTTTGTATCAGCAATTATGGGAAGAGCTTATAAATATACTCAAGACCTAAAGTATATTGATTTTATGATTGACCACGTACTTAATTCTCCTTTAATGAGAAACGATGGTATTTACTTACATTCAAAAATTGCTGAATATCCTTGGGGAAGAGGAAATGGTTTTGCTGCATACGGTTCAATAGAAGCTATTACGTATACACCAGATGATTATCCAAGAAAAAATGAATTAATAGAAAAACACATTACACACCTTAATTCATTAGTTGATTTGCAAACCCCTAACGGTGCATGGAGACAAGTAATTGATGATGAAAACTCTTATGAAGAGCTAACAGTAACTTCTATGATTGGCTATGCACTTGTTAATGGGATCAAATTGAAAATTTTATCTTCTGATTATATTAAGAATTTAGAAAAAGCATGGAATTTTGTTGATTCTAAAATTGAAGACTCAGGGATAGTTCATGACTCTTGCACAGGTACAGGATCTTTAAATTCATTAGAAGAATACCTAATAAGAAAAAGAGAAAATGGATTTGACAATAGAGGAGGGTCACTATCTGCTTGGTTTTTAGTTGATTTATATAAAAATATAGAGAGCTTATGAACAATATTTTTGACAGTATAATTGTTGGCTCTGGGTCTGCGGGGTCTATATTAGCTAATAGATTAACAGAAGATTCTAATAGAAATATTTTGCTTATTGAAGCAGGGAATGATTATAGTAATTTTGAATCTATGCCAGAGAATGTTTATTTTGGCCATAGAAATGTATCGTCGTTACCATCTTTAGAATCTGATCCAAGCAATTGGGCATATAGAGCCGAGAGTACAACAAATGGACCAGAGATTCCTATTCCTAGAGGAAAAGTTATAGGAGGGTCTTCATCTATTAACGCTCAAATTTTGCTAAGAGGAATAAGAGAAGACTATGACAGGTGGGCTGAATTTGGAAATAACAAATGGTCATTTGATGAAGTATTACCATATTTTATAAAGTTAGAAAACGATATAGATTTCCCCAATGACAAGTATCATGGAAAAGAAGGTTATATTAAAGTAAAAAGGGTACCAGAAAATGAATGGGATCCTATACATAAAGCTTTTTATGATTCATGCATTGATTATGGGTTCCCAGCTTGTGCAGATCATAACAAACCTGATTCTACTGGTGTAGGAGCTTTAGGTTTTAATCAAATTGATGGGGTAAGACAAAGCACTGCAATTACTTATTTGAATGATGTAAGGCATAGGCCTAATCTAAATATTAAATCTAATTGCTATGTAAAAAAAATTATTTTTGATAATAATATTGCTATTGGTGTTGAAGTTGTTTCAGAGTCTAAAACATTTAAAATTTTTTCTGATCAAATTATTATTTCAGCAGGAGCAATTGAATCGCCTAAATTATTATTAAATTCAGGAATAGGCGATCCAGAAAAATTTACTAAACATGGAATTGAAACAGTTGCTGAGTTGCCAGGAGTAGGAAATAATCTAAGAGATCATCCTATGACTTTTATAACTTGGAATTCAAAACCAGGTTATTCTGCTCCTGTAAATAATTATTCAAGAGTAGCAATGGCTCTTAGATATACTTCTAAAAGTTCTAATTGGAAAAACGATATGATTGTTTATATGGATTCAAGTGATGACAAAACTACTTTTTATCCACTTGCTCCTAAAGGTATCAGAGCTAATTTAACTTTAAATTTAGAAGAAAGTTCAGGTGAAATTTCTTTAAATGAAAAGGACCCCGATTTGTACCCTAAACTTTCATACAATTATCTTAGCACTGACAATGATATAAATAGATTTGTTGAAGGCGTAAAAATACTTGAAGATATTGGAAATAATAAAGAATTTCAAAAATATGCAGATGAAATGATACTTCCTGACACAAACACTAGAAAAGATGATAAACTACTGAAAAAATGGTTGCATGGAAAGATGGTTACAGGCCACCATAGTAGTGGTACTTGTAAAATGGGTTCTGATCCATTAGCTGTCGTTGATCAAGCAGGTTCTGTTATTGGTACAGAAAATCTTAAAGTAGTCGATGCATCTATAATGCCTGACTGCATTAGGGCTAATACAAATGCGACAGTTATGCTGATTGCAGAAAGAATTATAGATTTATGGTAAAGGAGTTTAATGATGAGTAAAATGTCTGGAGGAGATGCTCTTATAAGTTCGTTAGAACGAGAAGGAGTTGAAGTTATATTTGGATTACCTGGTGTTCAAATGTATGGAGTAGTTGATGCACTTAGAAGGAATAAGAATATTAAAATGATTGTTCCAAGACATGAACAAGCTACATCATATATGGCAGATGGATATGCTAGAGCAAGTAGAGGAATTGGAGTTGCTATGGTTGTACCAGGTCCTGGTTTATACAATGCAGCTGCTGGACTTTCTACTGCCTATTCATCAAACTCTAGGGTCCTTATGATAGCTGGACAAATCCCCAGATCTACAATTGGAAAAGATATGGGTGGTCTTCATGAAGTAAATGACCAATTGGAAACAATTAAACCAGTAACAAAATTTCAAAAAAGATTATTAAGACCTCATGAAATTCCACAAGGTGTATCTGAAGCATTTAGTCATCTTAAAAACGGAAGACCAAGGCCCGTTGAAATTGAAATGCCACCTGAAACAATGGTTGAGTCAGAAGATGTTCAATTGTTAGAAGCATCTGTTTTTGAAAGAACTAATCCAAATGACGATTCTATAGCAGAATCTGTAAAAATCATTTTAAATGCAAAAAAACCTGTTATCTATGCAGGTACTGGAGTTATACGATCTGAGGCGGAAGATGAATTAAGAGAATTAACTGAATTGACTAACATTCCTGTTGTAACAAGTGCAGCAGCCAAAGGTGTTATATCAGATGAACATCCAAACTCATTAGGTTCAGGTCTAACTGGTGAAGGACAAATAAAAAACTATTTAGAATCTAGCGACCTTATTATTATTCTTGGATCAAGATTCGCAATAAGATACCCTGCTGCTGAAGGAACTAAAAAGATTCAAGTTGAAATTGATCAAAGCGAAATAGGAAAATTTCACAATGACGCATTGCCTGTTATTGGTGATGCAAAAGTATCAATAAGCAAAATAATTGATGGGATAAAAAAAATGGGTGGAACTAATTTAGATTCACCAGCTGAAGATATTAAAAATATTAGAGCAATACTTGATTCTGGTGAAGAAGGTCTGCATCCACAGCATGAAATACTGAATTCTTTAAGAAACGGAATGCCAAGAGATACTATATCAGTATGGGATATGACTCAGCTTGGTTATTATTCTAGAGCTGCGTTTAAAACTTATAACACATCAACTTATTTTGATTCTGGATATTCTGGAAACTTAGGATGGGCTTTTCCAACAGCTTTAGGAGCAAAAGTTGCTAAACCTCACACTCCTGTAGTTTCTGTTTCTGGTGATGGTGGATTTATGTACAATGTACAAGAATTATCTACTGCGGTTAAATATGGAATTAATATTGTTGCAGTTATATTTAATGACGGTTTTTATGGAAATGTTAGAAGAGACTTAGAGCTTGATTGGGGAGGAGATTATGAAACTAGTTTTGTAAACCCTGATTTTGCAAAAATGGCAGAAACTTATGGGGCTAAAGGTATCACGGTGAATGACCCAACAAAAGTAAATGAAGCTATTGAAGAAGGAATTGCTTCTAATATGCCTACTCTTATTGATGTTAATATGATTGATACAAATGATGTACCAAGACCGTTTGCAGGTAGAGCACCTTGGACATTACCTCATGATGAATTGCTTGACTAACCAAGATTGCTAAATATTTCCCTAACTTTGTTAGCGTATAATTATTTTAATAATTAATTATTTCCTCTTCATATGAGAATTAGAAACTTCAGCATTATTGCCCACATTGATCATGGTAAATCTACTTTAGCGGATAGATTTATTGAATTTACCAATACAATGTCTAGTAGAAATTTAAAGGATCAAGTTCTTGATACTATGGACCTAGAAAGGGAAAGAGGTATTACTATAAAGGCCCAAACTATTCAATTAAATTATAGCTTTGAAAACCAAGAATATATATTGAATTTAATTGATACCCCAGGGCATGTAGACTTTACTTATGAAGTTTCTAGATCTTTAGCTGCTTGTGAAGGTGCATTACTTTTAATTGATGCTACACAAGGAGTACAAGCTCAAACAATTTCTACTGTTTATCAAGCTATAGATCAAGATCTGATTATAATTCCAGTCATTAATAAAATAGATTCTCCATTAGCAGAGACAGAGAAAATTATTAACGAAGTTTCTGAAATACTAGGATTTGATGAAAGTGAAATATTACAAGTATCAGCTAAAGATGGGACTGGTGTAGATAAGTTACTTGAGGAAATTATTAAGAGAATTCCGGCTCCTAAAGAATCTATAAAAAATGATGGCCTAAAAGCGTTAATATTTGATTCTATTTATGATTCTTTTAAAGGAGCAATTGCATACGTAAAAATTTTCAATGGAAAAATAACTAAAGGGCAGAAGCTATATTTTTATAATTCTAAAACTGAACATGAAGCTATAGACATTGGATTCTTAAAACCTAATCAAGTTTCATCAAAATCTTTAGAAACAGGTTTTGTAGGATATGTTGAAACTGGGATTAAAAACTTAAAAGATATTAAGGTAGGAGATACGATTTTTGATCTTGAAAATAAAAATTCAGATCCATTAATAGGATACAAAGAATCTTCTCCAACAGTTTTTACAGGGTTGTATCCAGTAGATTCAGATAGATATCAAGAATTAAGAGACGCACTAGACAAACTGTTTTTAAACGATCCTAGTTTAGTTTATGAGCCAGAGACGTCTGCAGCGTTAGGATTTGGTTTTAGATGTGGATTTTTAGGAATGTTGCACATGGAAATTATTCAAGAAAGACTAGAGCGTGAATATGATCTAGAACTTATTACGACTGCTCCAAGTGTTACACATAGTGTTTATATGAAAAATGGTGAGCGAAATAAAATCCAAAACCCTTCTGAGTGGCCAGAAACTCAATTAATAGATTACATAACTGAACCTTGGGTGAAAACTACAATCATTACTCCTGAAAATTATATTGGTAAAGTTACAGAATTTTTATCAACAAAGCGTGGAGAATTCGGTCAAATTGATTACATGCAAAATAGTAAAAATATGACAAATCAAAGAGTCTTGATTACACATTTTCTTCCTCTTTCAGAAATCTTAATTGATTTTTTTGATGGTCTAAAATCTTGCTCTTCTGGTTATGCGTCAATGGACTATGAATTAATTGAAGAACGAAAAGCTAAATTAGTTAAGCTGGATGTTTTAGTTAATCATGAAAACGTAGATTCTCTTTCACTAATTACTGAGACATCTAGAGCTGCTCATAAGGGCAGAGGCCTTGTAAGCAAGCTAAAAGAATTAATTCCTAGGCAAATGTTTCAGGTGCCTGTTCAAGCAGCTATAGGGGGGAAAATTGTTGCTAGAGAAAACATTAGTGCATTAAGAAAAAATGTTCTTGCCAAATGTTATGGTGGTGATGTTACTAGAAAAAGAAAATTGCTTGAACAACAAGCCAAAGGTAAAAAACGTAGAATGAAGATGATTGGATCTGTTGAAGTTCCACAAGAGGCATTTATGGCTGTGCTAAAAATTGATTAATATTTTTCTAAAATTAATTTTGAATTTTTCATGAAAAAATTAGATGCCTTTACTAAGCCTTCAGGATTTCCTGTGTCAAAATGATAACCTTCCAAAATTTTCCCTGAAACTTCTGATTTTCGTAAAGAGTTTGCAATGGCGTCTGTTAGATTTGTTTCTCCATCCTCTGTATCCATAATTTGATCAAAAATACTGTAATGCAAAATATATCTTCCAAGAATACCTATATTTGAAGGAGCCTCAGAAATTTTAGGTTTTTCTACTAATGATGTAATTTTGAATCTGTCATTTTCTTCATTGAAATCAACAATTCCTTTTTTTTCAATTTCATTCTTTTTTAATTTATTTAAACCAATAACATGCCCGCCGTATTGGGTATATATATCTTTCAATTGAGCTATTGCATTGGGTTTAGAATAAATAAGGTCATCTGGCAAAATAACCGCAAAAGAATTATCACCTATTATTCTTTTTGTTAATTTAATAGCATGACCTACACCTAAAGGTTTTTCTTGAAGTAAAAATCTAATATCTGAAGATTGAATCATCTGGTCAATGTCAATGTTTTCATCAGTTCCATTTTCTATTAAAATTGGTTTTTCAATTTCAGAAAAATAATTTCTTAATGAATCCATACCATCACCAATAATTATTAAAATGTTTTCTATTCCGATAGAAATTGCTTCTTTTACTGCAAAATGAATAACAGGGTAATTTCCTATAGGTAACATAGCTTTTGGTACTGATCTTGTAACAGGCATCAATCTGGTTCCTAAACCAGCGCAGGGGATCACGGCCCAATTAAGATTGTTAGTAGTCATGAAATAATAATGGTTTGAAATTAGGCCTCATCAACCCATGCTATATATAAAATGAAAAAATAGCAAAAATCATACTAATATTTTATAAAATCGCTTATTATTATAAGAATTAAAAATAATTTTTAAAATGAAAATTGAAAAAATTGAAATAAGATATCTTGAAGGTCAATTAGACGAACCATTTGCTTGGTCTCAAAGATGGACTGATATAAGAAGTGTCATAAACATAAAAGTAATAACTGATGATGGTATTGTTGGCTGGGGAGAAACTTTTGGGTCATTAGAAACAATGGATTCAATAGCTTCAGTTTTGAAAATTGCTATAGGAGAAAATCCAAAGAATATTCAAAAGATATGGAATAAGTTATATGGGGCAACATTTCAAGGTCATGTTTTTGCGAAGTCGGCTGTTTATGCTATAAGCGCATTGGACACAGCTTTGTACGACATTGTTGGGAAACATGACAAAAAAAGCGTTTCTGAAATTTTAGGAGGAAGTTTCAAAGATTCTATCCCTGTATACGCTACTGGTCTTTACTATACGGATAATTATTCATTTGAAGCTTTGATAAAAGAAGCAGAAGATCATGCTTCTGATGGATATACAGGTATGAAAATGAAAATAGGAGCATTAACTCTAAAAGATGATGCAAATAGAGTATTAGAAGTAAAAAAAGCAATAGGAAATAATATAAGACTTATGTTTGATGCCAATGAAGCATATGATCCAATAAATGCTATTAATTTTACTAAATTAGTATCTAGTGAAGAATTTGAATGGTTTGAAGAACCTTGTGCTTCTAGAGATGATCGGTCAAATAAATACGTACAAGAGAATTCTAATATTCCGATAGCTGGAGGAGAAAGCCTTTCTACAAGATGGGATTTTATTTCAAGAATGGTAGATAGAACCTTTGATATATTTCAACCAGATATATGTGCTGTAGGTGGTATTTCAGAGATGCACAAAGTTGGAATAATAGCTCAATCACTAGGTTTGAAATTTAACCCACATTTTTGGGGAACTGGAATTTCCTTTGCAGCTGCTCTACATTCTCTATCTGTTCAACCTCTAACTCAAATTTCTATGAAAAACATCCCATATGAAAATGAATCTGTTTTAGAATGCGACAAAACTCCACATCCTGTCAGAGAAAATTTAACAAATGATGTATTCGTTCATAATAAAAGCAGAGTTAATGTACCAACTGGTATTGGTTTAGGCATAGAAGTTGATGAAAAAGCTTTGGAAAATTTCACTGTAGGTGAAATTATTACAATAAATGATCCTTCTTCTGGACAAAGAATATTCTAGAAAATACAGAAAAAAATATGAAAAAAAAATTAGGCCAAAATTTCTTGAGAAATGCAGATATTTCCCAAAAAATAGTAGAACTTTCTGATTTTGATCCATTAATAAAGATACTTGAAATTGGACCTGGAGACGGAGCTTTGACTGATATGTTAATTAAATTATCTTCTAATCTATCGTTACTCGAATATGATTCTGATCTTATTCTTCCATTAAAAAACAAGTATAAAAAATATAATTTTGAAATAATAAACGATGATGCAAGAACTTATAAAATAAACAGTAACTCAAAAACAAATATAATCGGTAATTTACCGTATTATGCTTCAAATATAATTATTAGAAATTTTATGTTTCAAAAACCAGTAAATTCAATGGTTTTTACTGTTCAAAAAGAAGTTGGAGCACAAATTGTTGCAGGTAATGGTAAAAAAAGTTATTTAAGTTTACTTATTCAATCATATTGTGAAGTTAAAGAATTACTGATTATTAAAAACACAGAATTTTTCCCAGTTCCAAAAGTTGATTCAATGACTGTGAAAATTACTCCAAAAGCTATAGCAAATAATCCAAAATACAATGACTTCATAAGGAAATCTTTCTCAAACCCAAGAAAAAAAATATTAAATTCTATTTCTATGGGATTAAGCTTAAGTTCAGAAGAGGTTAAAGCTTTATTATCTTTTTCAAATATTGACGAGAATCTTAGGCCTCAACATCTTAGTTTAGGAGATTGGAAAAATTTGTACGAAAAGTTTAAAAACTTATGATAACTCTTAAAAGTTACGCGAAAATCAATTTAGGGTTAGAAGTTTTGGGTAAAAGGAATGATGGATTTCATGATATTTTATCTATTTTATGCAAAATCGATTTATTTGATTTATTGCACTATAAAAATTCAAATAAGAATATGGTGATTCAAGATGGTATCAAAGAAGAAGAAAACATTGTATTTAAAGTGTTAAATTATATGACACAAAAATTTAAAATTACACAAAAGTTGAATATTACTATAGAAAAAAATATTCCTTATTCTTCTGGAATGGGTGGAGGTTCTTCGAATGCTGCAAATGCTATTGATGGAATAAGTAAAATACTAAATTTAAATTTAGATTCTAAAGAAAAATTTGATATTGCTTTAAAATTTGGATCAGATATTCCTTTTTTTCTTTCAAAGGGAACAGCAATTATTTCTGGAAGAGGAGATAAAATTTCTTTTATTAATTCCCCTAAAAACAAACACATAGTTGTTTTTTATCCTAAATATGAACTAAAAGATAAAACAAAAACTATTTTCAACTCGGTAACTTCTTATACTAATGGAAACAAACAAAAATCATTATTATCTAAAATTAATAATAATGATTACTTATATGGCCCGTTTTTTAATGGACTAGAAACGGCTGCCATAGAAAATTTCTCTAATTTCAATTTAATAAAAAACAATTTAACTAATTTTGGAATAAGTGATATATCAATGACAGGATCAGGACCAACTTTTTATTCTTTACAAAACTCTGATGAAGGAGCTAAAGAAATAAAAAATAAAGTTGATAATAGTGATTTAGACCTCAAGACATTTAAAGCTAAAATAATATGAGTATTTATAATTTCGCACTTTCTTCAATTCTATTGTTTGCAAACTGGCTTTTTATCACTTCATATATAAATATTTATAAATTTTACTCTTTTGATAAAAATATAAATATACCCAAAAATATATTTATAGTTTATATATTTACATTTATATTTTTATTTTTAGTTTTTTTGTTCCCAAACATATATTTTCAATATAACTCAATTAATGAATTTAAATTTATACCATATTTTTTTCTTATGATTTTTATTTTTTGGTTATTAATTATTTATGGTATATATTTGTATTTTTTTGAAAAAATCACTTTAGTTAATATATTAATAGTTGTTTTAATAACATTATTAAATATAAGCTTCATATATCCAATATTACTTTCAATTGCATTTAATAAATATGAATAAATATAAACCAGATTTTAAGATTCAAGAAAATATTGATTTATTAAATACTCTTGATTCAGGTCAATCATTCGCATGGGAAAGAATTTCAAATAATAATAAGATTTATTTTAGAGGGTTTTTTAAAAATTCTGAATTATTGGTTACAGAATCTGCAAATTCAATATCTGTAAAAATCATTTCTGGTTATCACGAGAAGGACCTTGATACTCATTTTCGTAATTATTTAGGTGATGATCCTTTTTCGATTACTAATTTCAATGAACTTTTGGAAGATAATATTCTTTCACCAGTTATAAACAGATACCCTAGGTTAAGAATATTAAAACAAGATCCATGGGAATGCATGGTAGGGTTTATAACTTCATCTTGTTCTAACTTAGAGCGGATCAAATATCATATGAAACTTTTAAGAGATATAAATCAAAATATATTTCCAGAGCCAAATAAATTATACAAAATAGGTGAAAACAAACTTAGAGAGTTGGGCTTTGGTTTTAGAGCCCCATATTTGATTAATTTATCTAAAGCAATCTTAGATGAAGAAATAAGCATTTATGATCTGAATAATTCTAGTTATGATATTGCATTAGATAAACTAACAAAAATCAAAGGAATTGGGAGAAAGATAGCTGATTGTATTCTAGCCTACTCATTCAATAAAAAAGAATCATTTCCCGTTGATAGACATGTACTAAAAGGACTTATTAGATGGTACAAATACCCAAAAAAAATTACTCCAGAAAAAGCTAGTGATAAGGCAAAAAGTAAATTTGGGAATCTTTCTTCGCATGCCCAACAATACATATTTCACAGACAAAGATTAGCTAGTAGAGCTGAAATGTGGGGAGGAGATCATATCAAACACGCTATAAGCAATGATATAAATTAGAAATAAGATCATTAGAAAAATTTATTTCTTTCCTGTCAACCAAAGCATCTTTTTGTAATTTTTCCTTAATCTGAATAAGGCTAATAATGCTTTGCATTTTAGTTTTTGGAATATTCAAAGAATTTAAAAATAAGTTCCTTTCTTTTTCTTTGACTTCAAATAAAGAAAAGAATATTTTTTCATTATTTGGAGCATTTGACCAATAATCTTCTTTTATAAAATTAATTTTACTCATAAAGTGTTGTGGAACTAAATTTCTAAAAATATCACTTGTATTTAATAATTCTAAAATTTTATGTATATTAGGTTCATCTAAAAATTTTAGAATTTCATTGTTTTTTCTATATAAAGAAATATTTTCTACATGATCAATCGAATTTTGTAATACAATTTTAGTGTTTTGATCAAAAGTAAAATCAAATCTTGCCTTATATTTGATAGCTCTATAAATCCTTGTAGGATCATCTATAAATGACTTGTCATGCAATATTCTAATAGTACTGCTTTTAATATCTGAAAGGCCTCCTAAAGGGTCAATGAGTACTACATTATCAATACCTATTTCTAATGCTATTGAATTTATACTAAAATCTCTTCTTGATAAGTCATCAAATATATTAGCCTTTTCCCATTTAGGTAATTTACCTAATGCTTCATAAAACTCCTTTCTTGAATGTGCAATATCTACTTGTAATGAATCTGGTAATACTAATTTATAATTTAAAAAACTATGAGCTTTTAGTATTTCAGTACTAAATTTATCTGAGAATTCTTTAACAAAGTTTTCTATATCTCCATCTATAACTAAATCTAAATCATTAGGATTAGATTTAGATTCTAATAAAATATCTCTAATTACTCCCCCAACTATATATATTTTTATACTATTTTTAGATTTGTACTCTTTACAAAAATCTATTATATGATTAAGACTATTGTTGGATTGAATATGTTTATTTATTTTGATTAGTTGCATGTTAAATTTAATATTTATTATATTTATTTTATGTTAAAGGAGAAAATGATGACTGTAGAGAATGTTAAAGTATTTTTTGATTACACATGTCCCTGGGTAAGGCAAGCTGGGTTTTGGCTAATTGACTTAGAAGAAAAATCTCAAATTGATATAACCTGGAAACCTTTCTTGTTAGAACAAATAAATTCTGAAAATAATGAAGATTGGAATGCTTGGGATCAAGATTTAAATGAATATGTTAGTAGAGGAATTTGGCCTCACCTTGGAGGTATTGCAGCAAGAAATATTTCTAAAGATGCAGGTTATAAGTATATGAAAGCTATTTTTGAAGATAAACATATAGAAAGAAAAGATGTTAGAAGCAGAGATTACATAGTAGATTTATCAAAAAAGTTAAATATTTATTCAAATAAATTTATAAATGACATAGACTCTAGTAAATCATTGGATATGATTTCTGCATCACATATCGAAGCTGATCAAAAAGGAATTTTTGGGACTCCTACGATTGAATTTTCTGATCAAAATACGGTTTTTCTTAAAACATTTACTCCTCCAGGTGAAGATTCTATAGAATTCTTTGAAGCATTAAAAATATTATCTACTAACAATACATATTTTGGAGAACTGAAGAAGCCTCAACCACCATGGCCTAAACAACATCAAATATGATTGATGATCAAATATTTAAATTCATTGAAGAGGATTATGACAACTTTAAGGTTGCCCTAACACATAGTTCATATATTAATGAAAAATCAGATACTAAAAAAGTCGAATCAAATGAACGGTTAGAATATCTTGGAGACTCTGTAATAAGTTATATTGTGAGTAAATATCTGTATGAAAAATATCCAAACTTACTTGAAGGAGAATTGTCCAAAATTCGTTCTGAAATAGTTAATCAAAAATCACTTTCAGGTTTTTCAAAAGAACTAAACCTTGGAGATTATTTAATTCTTGGCAAAGGAGAGGAATTAAATAATGGAAGAAATAAAATTTCAACTTTATGTAATTTGTTAGAAGCAATAATAGGATTTATGGCTATAAATATTGGCCTAGAACAAACTGAAAAACACCTTATTGATTTATTCAAAAACAAGATAGAACAAATTTATATTTCAAAATCTTATTATGATTCAAAATCATTATTACAAGAAAAATTACAAGAAAAAGGCATAGAATTACCAACTTATCAGTCAGAAGCTTTAAAAGACGGAACATTTAAAATTGATTTATATGTTGAACAGATTCTTGTTTCTACTGCTTACGCTAAAAGAAAAGTAGAAGCAGAAAAATATGCCGCGAAAATAGCATTAGATATATACACTGAAAAGATAAAACATGATTGAGGTTTTTTTATTTCTGTGTTTATTGGTTTTATTAAACACAGTGGGATTTACTTATAAAAATATTTATAATAAAAAATTTGACATAAAAATACCAGAAATTTTAATTGGATTTATACTATTTATTTTGCTGGGATCTTTAATTTCAATTATTAGTTTTCAAGAACTATCTAATGCGACTACTTGGAAAATATCTTATTTTTCACTTTTGTTTTTTTCTGTTTTTTTTATTTTAAGAAAAAAATTATTTCGTGAAATATTTTATTCTTTTTTGAATTCTAAAAATCTATTTTTTTCAATCATATTTATTTTAATTGCTCTATTGAGAATGGCTAATTCAGATATTTTAAACACTGAAAAGATAATGGAATTTATGATTCTCTCATCTTCAATGTCATCATCGTCTATTATTTCTGAAGATTTATGGTTTCATAATGAAAACATTTCATATTACTCATATGGATATTTTGTGTTTTCTTCAATTCCATTGGTATTAAATATGGAATCTTCGGTAGCGTATAATTTTATACTACCTACTGTAATTTCAATGACTTATCTTTCATCGTATAGACTGATTGCATATTTTTTTTATTCTTCCAGAAAAAAAATTTTAGGTTTAACTATTCCTTTAATTTTCATATTTATATTTTTCTTGGGTCCATTTGCCACTATTCTTGAATTTATTAGTCATAGCTCATTAGGAACAGTGTCATTATTTAGATTTATTGAAATAGATGGAATCAATAAAATGGAAAGTTTTGAATTATTTTGGCCTAAAGATAATTGGTGGTGGTTTTCTATTTCTAGAATAATTAGTTATAAAAGACCTGATCTTTTTTATTCTGATTACACAATAAATGAATTCCCCGCATTTTCAATTATATTAGGAGATATCCATCCACATGTTTTAGTTCTTCCTTTCGTAATTCTATGCTTCTCTTTAATTTTTAATATGTTTTATAAAAAAGATTTTTCTATAGTTTCGGTTTTTTGGGTCAATTTAATCTTTATACTCACAATTTTAATTAACCCTTGGTACCTTGTTGTACTTATTTGGTATATATTTGTAAACATATTTTTTAATAGAGAATTTTTGGATAATAATCAAATTAAATCGATTAGGATATTATTAGTTTCGTTGATTATTCAAATAGCATTATTCATAATTTTAATTAATCCAAACAATTTATTAGCATTTCCTTATATCGCTAATGTTAAAATTATTTCTCGATTTCATCACTTATTTATGTATTGGGGGTTTTCATTTATTCCAATTTGTATATTTCTTGTCTATGGTATTTATAAAAATCAAAGTTACAGAAAACTATTAAGATTTTTTTTAATAATTCTTATGGCCTCTTTATTGATTCCTTTGATAATGCCTGATTTTCATTTGAATTTGGAACTATTTATTAACTTATTAATTAATAATTTATTTTTTTCATTTATTTTGTCTTCAACTATTATTTTAATTAAAAAAGAATATGGTTTGAAAAAAAATATTTTAATATTACTTTTTACTTCGTCTGTAATAATTTTCGGTGCTGAATTTATTTACGTAGTTGATCAGTTTAATAATAGAATGAACACTATTTTTAAATTCTATTTTATTAATTATATTCTTTTGAATTTGATATCAATATACATAATATTAAATTTCATTAAATCAATTGATGGGATTAAAAAGTATTTGACAATTTTTCTTATAGGAATACTAATAATTCCATCTATATGGTGGAGTTCATCTGCAATTATGACTAGAGCTAATGACAATATAGGAGCATTTAATTCAAATGGGCTAAACTTTCTTACTAATTCCGAGGATGAGGCTATAAATTTCATAAAGACCAATATACCTAAAGACCAGATTATCTTGGAAGGTGTAGGGAAATCATATACTAGATCAAATATAATAACTGCAGCTTCTAATAGAGCAACTTTATTGGGCTGGGTTAATCATCAACTCCAATGGCGCTCAAATCCAGAACTAATACTATCTTTAAATACTATGATTGAAGAATTTTACAATAATCCTACAAAAGATAATGAATTGCTAAATACATATAATGTCGAATATATCTTGTTATCAACATTTGAAAAAAAGAGATATGATCTTAATAATGATTCTAATTTCAATGACTTCAAGCAAGTTTTTGAAAACGATAATTTTAAAATATTCAAAGTAAATGATTAAAATAATAAAAAATAATATTTATCTAATTGCTTATATAAACATTTTTTTTATTTCATTTTTATTTAGGTTTATTGATCTTGGAAATAGAGCAGTTCATCACGATGAAAGCCTACATGGTTATTTTTCTTATATTACTTCTAACGGGGACTATTACTCCCACAATCCTTTAACACATGGAATGTTCCTATTTAACACCCTCTCAGGAATATTTTGGTTGCTAGGCAGTAATGAATTTTTACTAAGACTCCCTTTTGCATTTGTTGGACTATGTGTTGTCTTTACTCCAATTCTTATTCGCAAAGAAATAGGGGACAAATCTACAATATTTATTTCTTTATTAATAGGTATATCTCCAAGTTTAGCTTATTTTAGTAGATTTGCTAGAAATGATATTTTTATGACTGCAATTTTAATAGTATTAATTATTTCAATTTATAAATATGTAATTACAAAAAAAAACTTCTGGTTATTTTTAAGCGTTGGAACAACTGCTCTAGGGTTTACAGTCAAGGAAAGTATGTACTTAAACCTATTTGGCATTCTAATATTTTTATTTTTATATTCTTTAAAGGATTTGATGAACGTTGTATTGTCTAAAACAAATATTAAAGAAATTAATCATATTACAAAATTATTTCTTATATTATTTTTCTTATCACTTCCACTTGCAGCTCCACTATTATCTATCTTTCAATCTTCTTTAGGGATCATTTTAGCCACTCCTGACAGTTATCCTGGGGTACCACCTGGTTTACCTCTAGGAAATGGTATTATCTTTTCTATTATTATCACAATAGTACTACTACTTATTTCGAGCATATTTGGGTTAATGATTGATAAAAAATTGTGGATAACTTCATTTTCAATATTCTTTCTTATTTATACAGCTATATTTACATCTTTTTTTATAAATCCATCTGGAATTATAACTGGGCATTGGCAATCTTTAGGTTATTGGTTATCACAACACGATGTAGCAAGGGGTAGTCAGCCATTTTACTACTATTTTATAATTTTATTGACCAATGAATTTTTGCTCTTTTTGTTTGGGCTGCCATTATCGATATATTATCTTTTAAAGGGGAATTTTTTTGAAAAATTATTGTCTTTTACAGCTTTTTACTCATTGATTGCATTTTCAATTGCTGGAGAAAAAATGCCTTGGTTAATCGTAAATTTAATAATCCCTTATTTATTTTTAGTTCCATTATTTATAGTAAAAAGTGCAAATAGATTAAATAAACCTAAAGAAATTTTATTATTATTTTTTGTTTCTTCTTCAGTAGTGATATTTTTCTTTTTAAAGCTACTTTTTACAAACTACTCTATAGAAAACAATAACTTGTATTATGATTTGATTTTTTTGATTATTTCAACTTTAATTATTGGCATATCTTTTACTTCAAAAAAAATCTTTTTCCCTAAAGAATTCTTTATCTCATTAATGCTTGTGTTTTTTATATTCATGACTTTATTAACAATAAAAACAACAAATAAAATTATTTTCGATCTTTCTGATGAACCTATGGATATGTTGATATACACACAGACTTCAAATTCTTTGCATAGCTTGAATAATGAAATAAATGCTTCACGATTGAAAAAAGAAAATTTAATTATCGGGATTGATACACTTGACGGTTTTGCTTGGCCATGGATGTGGTATTTGAGAGATGTGAATAATGTGATATGGGTTGATAAAATGCAAGTAAATAATCATGCATATGATTATTTACTAATAAATGATAAGAATTTTGAAAAATTATCCTCTGAATTCCTTCTTGATTATAATGTCAAAAGAACTATATCACATAGAAAATGGTTTCCAGAAAGTATATATAGAGATAAAAGTTTCAATGATTTTCTTATGCTTATTATTGAAAACAAGAATCGTACTTCCATAGCAGATTATTATATGAATAGAAATTTTCAAACAAAGCTCGGTTCATCAAATTTTGTGTTATTAAAATCTAAAAAATTTGAATCAATTGAATAAATATAAAAAAGCTAATAATTTACTTTCCATATTGTTTTCAATATTTTTTCTATTTGGAATATATAAGATTGTAAATGATTTCGGAATAATTGTTGAAAATATATCAAAAATAAATTTTTACTTATTACTTTTATCTTCGCTTGTATATTTATCTTCAGTTATTCTCAGATACATAAGGTGGAAAGTTATATACAGGAACCTTTTTAGTGTTCATAAATTCAATATGTTTAATGAAACTATTATTGGTTACATGGCTAATAATTTACTGCCGTTCAGATTAGGAGAAATATATAGAGTTAATAGAATTGTCAAATCTGAACAAATAAACTTTATGAGAGTTCTTTCAAGTATATTTACTGAAAGATTTTTTGATGTATTTGCTTTATTGCTTATTTTAATTTTATCTTTTCCATTTATTGATAAATTTGATCTTAAGCTTTTTCAAGTTCAAAATACATTTGTTCTTTTTTTATTATTCATTTCTTTATTGATAATCGGTGTGTTTATACTTAAAAAAGTAAACATATTTGAAAATTTAATCAAAAGAATTCTGGAGATATTTAAAGATCTTTTGTCATTTTTTTATGAATGCCATTCATATAAACAATATTTGATTATACTAAGTCTATCTATAACAATTTGGCTAGTTGAAAGCATTGTGTATTTCATTATTGCTGATTATTTTATTACTGATATGTCAAATACAAATCTATTTATAATAATTCTCATAGTATGCTCTATTACTAATTTGTCTGGAATAATTCCTTCACTTCCTGGAAATATAGGAAACTTTGAGTTCTTTGGAACATTAGCATTTTTAGCAATGAATATAAGCTCTGCTACAGGAGCAACTGTAATCATAATTGTACATTTAGTTTTATTTATACCAATTTCAATTCTTGGTTTTATAATATTATCAATAGAAAAATTATCATTTAAGAAATAACATGAAAATATGTATTGTTGGAGCTGGAATAACTGGATTGTCTGCTGGTTACAAATTGTCTAAATTGGGGCATGAAATTTCTATTTTTGAGTCAAATTCCTTTTCAGGCGGTCAAGCATCAACAATAAAGTTTAAAAATTTTGAAATTGAAAAAGCATATCATCACTTATTTGTTACGGATAAAGCAATATTAGATTTGTATAAAGACTTAGGGATAAGCAACGAACTAAAATGGTATAAGTCATCTGTAGCTACATACGCAGATGGTAATATTTGGAAAACAACATCACCATTTGACCTTTTAACTTTGAAATTAATACCCTTAACTGAAAGAATTAAGATAGTTATTATTTCACTAAGATTAAAGCTTTTAAAAAATTGGAAAAACATTGAAGATGTTACAGCATATTCATGGCTATCAAAAAAAGTAAACAATACAACTTTTGAAATCATTTTTAAACCTTTATTAAAAGGTAAATTTGGCAAGTATTATAATAAAATTCCAATGCCTTGGTTTTGGTCTAAGGTTCAAACAAGGGTTTCTTCAAGAAATTCAAAATTACAAGAAGTATTATGTTATCCAAAAAAATCTTTTTCTAGTTTAATAAAGAATCTTGAATCACAAATCAGAGGTAATGGAGGTGAGATTTTTTTTAACCATAAAGTTACTAAAATAATCACAAATTTAAATGAAGTGAAATCAGTGAACGTAATAGACAATAATTCGATAGAAAGAAATATAAAATTTGACATTGTAATTTCTACTGCACCATACGAAGTTCTAAATAAAATAATCAATTTAAACAGTTCATTGAAAAAATCAATGAAAAAAGTAGATTATATGTCCGCAATTGTGATGATTTTAGTACTTAAAAACCAACTGACTGATTATTATTGGTTATCAATAGCAGACAACAAGTTCCCATTTTTAGGATTAATTGAACATACAAACCTTATACCGAAAAAATATTATGACAATAAAAATATTTTGTACATCACTAATTATGTAGAAAACGATAACAAATTGATGTCTCTAAATTATGATGAATTATTAGATTTGTATTCTCCGTATATTCAAAAAATCAATAAAGATTTTTCTAAAAATTGGATTATTAATTATAGATTTAACAAGATAGGTTTTGCCCAACCAATATTTCCAACTAATTACTCTTCTTATAAAATCCCTTTAAGTTTGCCTATAAAAGGCTTGTACAGTGGAAATACTGCTCAAATATATCCAGAAGATAGAGGAACAAATTATTCTGTAGATTTAGCAGAAAAAATAACAAACCTTATAATTAAATCTACATAAATAATCTCTTTTCTTATTAATCTTTAAAGATAAGCTCATGGTTCATTACAGATAAATTATTCAATATACTGCTACTTAGCATTTGATATATATCTATTTTAGTGAATAATATACTTATAATTTTCTAACTTGTTAAGGAGAAAAATAATGGAATCATTAAAAGATAAATCTGTAATTTTGACTGGTGCAGGATCAGGAATAGGAAGAATTACTGCAAAAATGCTAGGACAATTAGGCGCAAATATATTTATTGTTGGTAGAAGAGAAAATTTACTTAAAGAATCTGTAAAAGAAATAGAGCAAGCTGGTGGTAACGCTGCATATATATCAGCTGACTTAGAAGATGGGGATGCCGCTGCAAATGTTGCAAATGAAGCAATTAAAGAATTTGGGAAAATTCAATATTTAGTAAACAATGCTGGTCACAGTAGTAAAGTTAGGGCAATAAGGTATGTCGAAAAAGAAGACTGGCAATCAGTTTTCAATGTTAATGTTGAAGGAGTTTATCGGCTTTCACAAGCAATTATTCCTAACATGATTGAAAATGGAGAAGGTACAATCGTTACGGTTTCTTCAATGGCTGCTGTGACACCTGGGTTAATGGGAGGAATTCCTTATTCGTCAGCTAAAGCAGCTGTAGCCGCAATGATGACAGCAATGAGGCAAGAACTTAGAGAGCATAATATTAGAACATGTACAATTTACCCAGCAGAAGTTGATACTCCTATCTTAGACAACAGACCTCTACCGCCTGATGCTAAAGCCCGATCTACTATGATGATGCCAGAAGATATAGCAGAAACAATTTTATTGTGTATGAGAATGCCTCAAAGAACAATAGTGCAAGACCTAATAGTAAGTCCAACAATCCAGCGAGATACAAGTGAAGATATGAAAATTGCAAAATCGCTAGGAAAGAAATAATAGTTATTTTGCAACAATAATATGTTGTTTGCAAAAAATTGAATTGGTAAAATTAAAACTGTAAAACCCAGGAGAGAATTTGTCAGAAATGCAAGATTCTGAAAATTTAAGAAAAGATATTAGAAATTATATTTCTAATCAAAAAAGAAAAACTGTAACCGTATTATCGTCACTTTTAGCTGTACAGGATTCTATTCATTATATTCCCGATGAAGCAATAGAAGAAATCTCTATACATTGTAAAGTAACAATAAATGATGTTTGGAGTGTAGCTTCTTTTTATACAAATTTCAGATTTACTCCTCCTGGAGAAAAAACACTAGATGTTTGTTGGGGACCAAGTTGCCATATTAATGGTGCTCAAAAACTAATTACTCAAGCACATGAAGAATTAAATATAGAAGGAGAGGGAGAATCTGAAGACAATAAAGTTACACTCAGATACTCTACTTGCCTTGGTGCATGTGCTCAAAGCCCAGTTTTTGCTATAGATCATAAAATGTATGGTAAATTAAACAAATCTCGAGTAACTAAAATTATTGATAGCTTAAAGTGATAAAAATGACAGAAGAATATAAAAAACTAGAAAATTTAGCAAACGATTACATTTCAAAACTTTATAAAGATAAAGTTGTTATTAAGGTCCAGACAGGAACCTCAGGACAAGCAGTTGGTGCTGATGAGATCTTTAAATTATTGAGTTCTAAAAATGAAAAAAGAATCAATGTTATTGAAGTAGGGTCTATGGGCCTAATGTATTTAGAACCATTATTAGTAGTCATATTGCCTAATGGAGATAAAATATTTTATGCAAATGTTACTGAAGAAATTAGTGAAAGAATTTTTGAGCATTATTCAAAATCTTATGAAATCTTAAAAGAAAATTCTTTTGCATATGAATCTTCGCGTAATATTGAATCATCAATTCCGAGCATTAATGACCTTCCTCAGTTTTCAAAACAATTAAGAATTGCTACAAGAAATTTTGGAGAAATCACACCTGGAGATATATATCAGTACATATCAACTGGAGGTTATTCTGCTTTAAACAAAGCTTTGTTCGAAATGTCTCCCGAAGATGTAGTTGAAGAAGTAAAAAATTCTGGTTTAAGAGGAAGAGGGGGAGCTGCGTTTCCAACTGGTCTTAAATGGAGTTTCTTAGCTCCTAACAAAGCTCCTACAAAGTATGTTTTATGCAATTGTGAGGAAGGTGACCCAGGAGCTTACAATGACAAAGGAATTTTAGAAACTGACCCACACACTTTAGTAGAAGGTCTAATATTGAACGGGTTTGCCACTAATTCAAATAAGTCTTATGTATTTATTAGACAAGGACATGATATCCCAATTAATGCAATTGAAAGAGCCATAAAGGAAGCTTATGATAAAGGGCTTTTGGGGCAAAATATTCTAGGCTCAAATTTTTCCTTTGATATGGAAGTTGCATTAACTGGTGACTCATATGTTGCAGGAGAAGAAACAGCATTAATGGAAGCAATTGAGGGAAAAAGATCTACTCCTAGATTCAAACCGCCTTTCCCTGCTGCATCAGGATTATGGAAAAAACCAACTAACATAAATAATGTAAAAACTATTTCTTATGTTCCTCAAATTATAAAAAACGGTTCTGATTGGTTTAAATCTACAGGTACAGAAAAATCTAGCGGAACAGCTATTGTTTGCCTATCGGGCCATATAACAAGACCTGGAATGTATGAAATACCAATGGGAATGACGATAGAAGAAGTGCTAGATGATGTTGGAGGTGGATCTAATTCTGACAAAGAAATTAAAATGCTTCAAACTGGTGGGCCTTTAGGAGGAGTTCTAGGTAAAGAAGCATTTGCAACAAAAATTGATTTTGATGAAATGGCTAAGTCTGGAGCAATATTAGGATCTGGTGGCATAATTGTATGCGATGACTCTGTTTCGGTTGTTGATTTAATACGTAATTTAATAGCTTTTAATCAGTTCGAGTCATGTGGAAAATGTTTCCCCTGTAGACTTGGGAATACTCACATGTATGATGTTTTACAACGTTTAGCCAATTCAAAAAGTAACCCTAATGATCTGCAATTACTTGAGCGTATAGGTAAAAGCATGAAAATTGGTTCTTTATGCGGGCATGGGCAATTAGGTTATAATCCTATTTCTTCATCATTAAAATATTTTGAGTCCGAAATAATTGATTCAATTAACAATAAAATTGAACCCCTTGAAACTATGCTTACACCAACAAGAACAAGACCTAATTCTACGGAGCAAAAAATTGGCTGATGAACAAAAAATTATTATAAATGGTAAAAACCTTGACATAAAAAATGGTCAGACCATTTTGCAAGTAGCTATGGACAACGATATATACATTCCTTATTTATGTTACTATCCAAGCATGAAACCATATGGTGCTTGTAGGGCGTGTTTAGTTGAAGTTGAAATGCCAAATGGAAGAACGATGACTGTAGCCTCTTGTACTACTCCAGCTGGAGATTCTATGAAAGTTCAAAGCGACAATGATTCTGTAAATGATTTAAGAAAAGGTGTTGTTGAACTGTTAATGAGTGAACACCCACATGGATGTCTTACATGTCACAGAACAGAGTTATGTGGACCTCAAGATATTTGTCAAAGGCATGTAGCTGTTACAGATAGATGCACCATCTGTCCAAAAAATGAAAGATGTGAATTAAAAGACACTGCAAGATTTGTTCAATTAGACATGACAATTCCTTTAAATTACAACAGAAGAGACCTTCCAATTCATGTAGACGATCCTTTTTATGATAGAGACTATAATTTATGTATTGTCTGCGCAAGATGCGTAAGAGTATGTGATGAAATACGAATTGACTCAGCATTAACTTTAGTTTCTAGATCTGGAGTCTCATTAGTAGGAACTTCTAATGGAACTTCTTTATTAGAATCTGGATGTGAATTTTGTGGTGCATGTATTGATGTTTGTCCAACTGGAGCCTTAGTCGAAAGAGATTATAAATGGGAAAAAGCAGATAAAGAATTCAATGCAACTTGCTTCAATTGCTCAGGCGGTTGCGATGCTCTTGTTGAAGTCAACAAATCTAATAAATTAGTTAGGTTTAAAGGAGATTTAGCCTCTGAATCTACAAGAGGTCAATTATGTTATAAAGGTAAATTTGGATATGATTATCCTAATTCTACATCAAGAATAAAAAAATCATATTATAAAGACGTTTATAAACATAAATCAATTGACAACACTGAAATTTACTCAAAAATCAACAGTAATCTTTCTCAATTTAAATCAAATGAAATAGCTATAATTTCATCACCTAGAGCATCAGTTGAAGATAATATAGGTGTTCTAAGTTTAGCAAAAAAAATCAACACAAATTATGTTGCAAGTGCATACTTAAACAATATCTCTTATTATAAAACTATATTAGATCGAACAGGCTACCTATCATCATCTTCTAATATTTGGAATATGGAGAAGTCTGAATGTAATTTGGTAGTTTCTTCTAATATTACTGAAGACAATAATTTGCTGTCACTACCTATAAAGAAAGCTTCAAAAGAACAATCAGACTTAATAGTAATTGATCCCAGAGAAATTGATTTAACTAGATACGCAAAGTTATGGATTAAACCTGTACCAGGAACAGAAGGCTTGGTAATAAACACCATAAGTAAAATAATTTTTGACCAAAATCTTGAATATAAAGATCTGCAGTCTGATCAAATAGATAATTTTAAAAAATTCATGTGGAATTTTGACCCATTGAAAATTGCTTCTATTACTAAAGTTCCACAGGAAAAACTATATGAGGCAGCAGACCTTATTTCAAATTCAACAAAAACTTCATTTACATTTGGACAAGACACTGTGCCAAATGAATTTACTGAAGAATATATAAATTCGATCTACAACTTAGCTGTAATAACAGACAATTTAGAAGGCGAAGGAAAAGGGTTATACCCAACATTTAATGGAATAGGGTCATCTAGCTTTTATGAAATTTTTAATACATACAAGCAACCATTCACAACCACAGATGAAATAATGAGAAAAGTTAAAGACAAATCTATTAAGGCTTTGATAATTTTTGGAGATGGAATTAATCCTGACTTCATAACTGAAGGCAATTTAAAAGAAACTACAGAAGATTTAGATATATTAATTTATGCTAATCACCTTAAGAATAAGCTTTATGAAATTGCTGATTATGTAATTCCTACAAAAACTTATGCTGAACAAGAGTCTACTGTAATTAATTTAGGCGGAATAATAAAAAAAGCACCAAAAATGATAAAGCCTGCATCTATGAATTTAGAATCCATATGGGAAATTTGTGAAAATATATATGAAAAAAAAACCATTGGAATTGAAAACTATAAAAATGATTTCATTTCTAAAATCTCACTAGATTCTGAAAAAATTTTAAAAAAACCTTTATCAAAATCATTAATTTTTAATGATCCAAAAATAGATGATTTTGATTCTGATAACATTTTCTATTCACCAGGAAGAATATTAAATAGACCACAAGAAATAATTGTTGAATCAGACAATGATATGAACAAAATTAAAACTCCTGTGAAATTAAGATTGCATCCAAAGGATGCTACAAAGTACAATTTAAATGAGTCATCCAAAATTACTCTTGAAGATGAAAATGGAAGAGAAGTTATAACTTCAGAAATTATGACTGATGGAGAAATTGAAGGAATAATAACATCAACTGATTATTTTGGAAGAATGGTTACAGATTTAGAATCTAGTGACAATCCAGATTTTTCTTCTGTAGTCCCTCAATTAGAATGTAAAAAAATTATAATAAAAAAATAATGAGAGGAAAATATGGCAAAACCAATAAATGTAACTGAAGCAGATTTTAAAGAACTAGTGGAAAATTCAGATATACCTGTAATGGTAGATTTTTGGGCAGATTGGTGTGGCCCTTGCAAAATGATAGCACCTACTCTTGATCAGCTTGCTGAAGACTATGATGGGAAAGTTCTATTTGCTAAAGTTGATGTTGATAGTAATCCTAATCTTTCAGTTAAGTTTTTTGTCAGGTCAATTCCTATGAATGTGATTTTTAAAGATGGAAAACCTGTTGATCAAATTGTTGGTGCAGTAGGAAAACAGCATTTTGAAGAAAAACTTAATACAGTAGTATAGAAAATAGAAATATTAATTTAGGGAGTGAGTATATTCTGGTGAATTTTCTAGTCTTCAAAACTATGATTGGTCTTTGTATCAAGGAGGGTTCGATTCCCTTTCTCTCCCGCCAGAAAGTATAATATGAAATTAAAAAATGACAAAATAGCTTATCCTTCTCTAGTTTTATCAATACTAGTAGCTGGAATAGTAGGAGCGACAATAAATGGATTATTAGGTCTAATCCTGTTTTTCATTCTTGCTATACCATTAGTGTTTTTGGTAGATTCTTTTTTTACGGAATAATTAAATACCTAATTCTTTTACAGCTAAACTACTAATGTATTTACCTATTACTAGTGAAGATGTAGCTCCCGGAGATGGAGCATTTAATACATGAATAGCATTTTCTGATCCTTCAATTTTAAAATCATCAATTAATGAACCATCAGGTGCAACTGCCTGAGCTCGAACACCTGAACCACCTACATCAAGATCAGAAGTGTTAACTTCTGGTATTAATTCTCTTAAGCTTTTTACAAAAACTGATTTTCGCAAAGACCTATTGATTTCCCAAATTCCTGTTTTCCAATCATTTTTTAATAAATTCCAAAAACCACTGTAAGTAAATGTCTCTAATGAGTCTCTTATAGATATATCTCTCTTTCTATAGCCTTCTCTTTTTGTAGCTAAAACAGCATTAGGACCAGCTTCAACGAAACCTTTCATCGTCTGTGTGAAATGAACTCCTAAGAATGGTAATTCAGGGTTTGGAACTGGATAAATCAATCCTTTTACAAGATATTCTTTTGATTTTTTTAAAGTGTAATATTCACCTCTAAATGGAATGATTTTTAAATTAGTCTTAAGGCCAAACATTTTAGCGATTCTATCAGAATGAAGTCCTGCACAATTAATTACTTTCTTTGTTTCAATATCCCCTTTATTTGTTTTTATTATTAATTTACCACTTGATTCAGTTGTTCCTAAGACTTCTGTATCTAGAAAAACTTCTCCTCCATTTTGTCTGAATTGATCAGCATATACTTCTGTTACTTTTACATAATCTACAATTCCAGTTTTTGGAGCATGTAGTGCTTTTATAGCACTTACATGAGGTTCAATTTCTTTCATTTCGTCTTTTGATACAACTTTTAATCCTTCAACATTGTTTTCAGTTCCTCTTTCATAAAGATTGTCAATTTTTTCTAAGTCTGTATCCTTCGTTGCAACAATTAATTTTCCGCAAGTCCAAACTGGGATTTCGTTTTGTTCACAAAACTCTGTCATTGTTTTTCTTCCTTCAACGCAAAACTGTGCTTTAAAAGAACCTGGTTTATAATATATACCTGAATGAATTACACCTGAATTATGACCTGATTGCTGAGATGCTACAACAGAGCTTTTTTCTAAGACTAATATGTTTATGTTTTTTTTAGTTCTTAAGATTTCATTAGCAGTAGCCAATCCAATGATACCTCCGCCTATTATCACTACGTCAATGTTGTTTTTTAACATAACTACTCCTAAATTGAAACTGTTCGTATTATTTCTTCTGTTGATTTAACTATCAGATCATAGGCGTTCTCTATTGCATACTTAAGTTCTGTTGGGCCAGAAACAATACTATAAAAAGAATTGATACCTAAACTTCTTGATTCAGCATACCCTTTTCCTACTGAACCTGAAAGGCAAATAACAGGAATTCCATGTTCTTTAGCTCTCATAGCTACTGCTACTGGAGACTTATTAAATTGCGTTGATTTATCAGTACTTCCTTCTCCTACAATTACCAAATCTACACCTTCAAATTTTTTTTCATATTCTAAGGCATCTAAAACTATGTTTGCACCGATTGATAATTCTGCATTAACAAATGCCATTAACCCTGCTCCTAACCCTCCAGCAGCACCTGAACCAGGGACATTTAAGATATCCTTACCAATTTGATTTTTAATTAGCTCAGCCCAATGTAATAAATTATTGTCAAGAAATTGAACTTCTTCTGGAGAGGCACCTTTTTGAGGACCAAATATTGCAGAAGCTCCTTCATTTCCACATAATGGGTTAGTTACATCACAGGCAACTTTTACAGATATATTTTGGATTCTATTATCAAAGGCAGACATATCTATTTTTTTTATCTTAATTAAATTTTGACCAGATGGATCAACTTTTCTATCGTTTTCATCAAGCAGAATTGCACCCAAAGCAGAAACAAATCCAGCACCTCCGTCATTTGTAGCACTTCCGCCTATTCCTACAATAAAATTGTTGATTCCTTTATCAAGAGCACATTTAAATAATTGTCCTGTTCCATAAGTAGAAGTAAGGGTTGCAGATTTTTCTTTGTCATTTAATAAAGCCAATCCTGATGCTTTAGCCATTTCTATAACCGCACTGTTATCATCTCCTAGTCTTCCCCATTCTGATTGGATTTCTCTTCCTAAAGGGTCACTAACACGTTCTTTGACAATCTGTCCTCCCGTGACATCAACCATAGTCTGCAAAGTCCCATCTCCACCGTCAGCTACAGGCGCAATAACTGTTTCTATATTATTATCGAAATTATATATACCTTTTTGAATTGCTTGCGCAACCTCTAATCCTGTAAGACTTTCTTTGAATTCTTGAGGTGATATAAGTATTTTATTTATTTTCATAATTTTTATAAATTTTTGTTTATTATATCTTTTACTTCTTTAATAACATATCCAATATTGCCCTCTTGATTTGTTATAACATAATCAAACGTATTTGATAATTTAATTTCTCCATTTGCAGCTTCAATTCTATTGTTTATTTCTTCTTCTGAATTTTCACCTCTAGAGCTTAAATGTTTTTTTATAATATCAATACTTTCTGGTTTAATAAAAATTGAAATAACATTTGGGATTCTTTTTTTAATTTTTTGAGCCCCTTGAACATCAACTCTTAATAATACTGATTTTCCTTCTGACATAGGTATAGAAAGCTGAGAATTAGGAACACCATAAAAGTTTTTATAGACTTTTGACCATTCAATGAGTTCATCTTTATCTATCATTTCATTAAATTGTTTTTCAGATATAAAAAAGTGATTAATTCCTTCTTTTTCATCAGATCTTTTGGTTCTTGTAACAGCTGTTATAGCAAAATGAAAATTGTCAAAAACTTTTCTCAGTTCCTCAATTATAGTATCCTTTCCTACACCTGAAGGACCTGATATTAAAAATATTTTTGGATTATCATTTGACAAATCAACCACCTAATTTATTTAAATATTCCCAAAATCCTGGATAAGAAACGTTAGAAGCCTCAGAGTTTTCAACTGTGATTATTTTATCAGATACAAGGCTTGCTATTCCGAGTGTCATAGCTAATCTGTGATCCCCATGAGATGAAAAAGCACCTCCATTGATTATATTGTTCCCTGTAATAATCATACCGTCCTTTAATTCTTCTACTT
>Ga0315316_10000265_pt1 | contig 33193 bp, 36 predicted proteins | sample M160m3416metaG_FD_203702 | JGI IMG/M metagenome (GOLD analysis project Ga0315316, IMG submission 203702) | Ammonia-oxidizing marine archaeal communities from Monterey Bay, California, United States - M1 60m 3416 | ecosystem: Environmental > Aquatic > Marine > Intertidal zone | place: USA... | reverse complement strand
GCTACCTTCAGACCCATCTGAATCAACTTTTCCAAATAACCTTCGATAGCTTTGACTGGAACACCAGCTAAAGGCACCTGTTTAGCAGCCCCGTTATTGCGGGAAGTCAGTGTAAGGCCCAGTAGCTTAGATCCCGTTTCTGCATCCTCGCAAAAGAGTTCATAAAAATCTCCTACTCTAAAAAACACGAGGGCGTCTTGGTGTTTAGATTTGACCTCTCTCCATTGCTTCATGAGAGGAGTGTCCTCTATTTCCTCATGCCTGTTATCTGTGAAGTTCGTAATCTTCATATCGAAAAGTTCAGGAAGCCCAGATCATGACTGTACTCAGCTCTTCTTTGAACACCAGAAATACCAAATTATTAAGAAGATAAGAAAACAGCCCCCAGCATTCACCAATATTACATCCATATTTTTCTCAATTTCCTCTCTAGTTCAACCAGATGATCCTAGCTACTGACTATCCAAATTATTCACAATGGTGGAATGCAAACGATTTGCATTTGTCACCACTGTCAAAGAACTGAAAGCCATAGCTGTCCCAGCAACCATCGGAGAAAGTAAAATCCCAAACATGGGATAAAGAAGTCCAGCCGCAATTGGAATTCCCAGGATATTATAAATAAATGCTCCAAAAAGATTTTGCCTAATATTTGCCACAGCCAAACGAGATATTTCCCTCAATTCAAAAATCCCCTTAAGGGATTGAGAGACAAGTACTACATCGGCGCTTTCTAAAGCAACATCTGATGCATCACCCATGGCAATCCCGACGTCCGCCTGACTGAGGGAAGCAGCATCATTTATACCGTCCCCAACCATTGCCACTATACACCCATCCGCTTGAAGTCTCTGGATCCTGTCAACCTTATCTGCTGGAAGCATCCTGGCTCCTACCTCTTTAATGCCGACTTCTTTTGCGACTGCATTGGCTGTCACTTCGCGATCGCCAGTTAGCATGATGACTCTCGCATTCATACTTTCAAGTCTACTGATTATTTCCTTTGATCCAGTCCTTACAGGGTCTGCGATTGTGAATGCTCCAACATATTTCTTATCAACAGAAACTAGGACGCGCGTTTGTCCTACTTCAACGAACTCATCTACTTGAGTCACTTCTTCAGACAAGACCATACCCGAATCTGTCAAGAACGCACGTGTCCCTACGCATACTATTTTTCCGTCCAAACTCGCTCTAACCCCCTTCCCCGGAAAAGCTATAAATTCCGTTGCGTGACCAGGATTGATTTCTTTTTCCATCGCCATTTTTACAATCGCCTTACCCAACAAATGTTCCGATTCGATCTCTATTGAAGATGCTAATCGCAACAGCTCATCTTCCGAAACACAGTTTGCTGGTATTACTCTAGAAACTTCTGGTGACCCCTGAGTTAAGGTCCCTGTCTTATCGAGAACAATGGTATCTATTTTATATGCTTTCTCAATTACATCACCATTCCGAACCAGGAGACCACGCTCAGAGGCTTTACCCAGAGCAATCATTACTGAAAAGGGAGTCGCCAAACCCAAAGCGCAGGGGCAAGCTATAACCAAAACTGAAACAGCCGTGACCACTCCATAACTCAAACTCCCTTCTGGGCCGAAATTATACCAGGAAACAAATGTTATAACCGATAGAATCATTACCGTGGGCACGAAATAGCTTGCTACTATGTCCACTGACCTTTGAATGGAAGGCTTAGAGGCCTGAGCTCTCCTTACTAATTCCAGGATCCGTGACAGAACCATCTCCTCCCCAACACCATCAGCACGAAGCCTAATCGTGCCATCAATATTGGTAGTTCCTCCAATGACCTGGTCGCCTGGTTCTTTCCTGCGTGGCAGGCCCTCTCCAGTGATCATGGATTCATCTACAGAAGTGATTCCTTCGGTGACAAAACTATCCACCGGTATTTTCTGTCCTGGTCGAACCAACAAGGCCATTCCTTTCTGTATTTGGCTAGCCAAAACATTCTTTTCCACTCCATCGGTCACTACTGTCGCTTTCAAGGGCCTTAGATCCATCAAAAACTCTATAGTCCTGGAAGTTTTTCGTCTTGCCTTAGACTCTAAATACTGTCCTAGCAATACCAGCGTTATCACCACAGCAGTGGCTTCAAAAAAAGGTAAGGCAGTACCACCTGGAAAATACGACGGAAATGTCACCACCACAGCTGAATACGCCCACGCTGAACCCGTCCCCAAAGCAATCAGCGTATCCATATTTGCATTTCTTTGTCTAAACGCCTTCCATGCCCCAACGAAAAATTGTTTTCCAGCGTAGCCCATTATCGGCAAAGTGAGTAATCCACTCAAAGCCCAAAGTCTTCTGTGGGTGACTGTTGTAACATCTGGAACTCCAGGAACCCAGTCAATTTTTCCTATCAGTAAAACTGGTATGCTCAACGTCAATCCTACACAAAACTTTTTCAGCAGTAAATCAGCCCTGAAGTCACCCTGCCTCTTCTTTTCTTCTGCGAGGACATCGACAGTGTCTGAGCCTTTATCGACTTTGATGCCATACCCCTTTTTATCAAGGGTATTATAGAGATCCATCAGATCAAGTACGCCTTGAACCGATTCAATTAGGGCGGTTTCCGTTGCCAAGCTAACTTCCGCAGAGACAACTCCTGTGACTTCTAAAAGCGCCTCTTCGACTCTTCGTACACAAGCCGCACAGTGCATACCGGAAACATAGAACTCTTGAACCACTGACCTTTGGTGATCGGTCATGGCCTTTCAACCTCTAGAAAAACATCGTCCACCAGTGTAGCAACTTGACCTATCTCTCTTAGATCATGAAGCAGTGTGGAAGCTCTTTGACGCTCTTTAAATCTACCTATCCGCACTCTACTCAATGCTGTGCCCTTGATGCCAACCACCCTTACTTCGAAACCTTTGGCTGTCAGTTCTTTTGCCAAATCTCTAGCGCTTTGACTGTTCGAAAATGCACCTACTTGGATGGCGTATCTATCAGGTGACCCACTGCTTGCTTGACCTAGCGATTTGGTGTTTTTTTGAATGGCTCGAACTTGCTCCTGTATTTTGGGAATACGAGCTAACTCCAGAACTTCCAGGGCACTCTGATTAGAGTTTAGCCACTCTTCAGCAATTTTTCGTTCTGGACTTATTGGGTAGTCAAGCAAGATCGCCCTGAAATAAGCTGAAGCCTCTAGAAGGTCACCATCAGCTACCGAAATGAGTCCCAGACGAGACAAAGCATCATCGGAAAAAGGTCCCCCAGGAAAGGATACGGCCAGCCTTCGGAAATCCAAGCTGGCTAATTCTGGGTCCACCGTTAATAACCCTCTCAACCACAAGGCATACTGTCGGTCATGTCGATTCGCATCCTGTAGATCTGTTTCCCACCATCCCTCTAAAATTGATCTAGCTCTTTCAATATCTCCTTTAGAGGCTATAGAATCGATAATACCCAAGGTCTCTTGGCCCCCTACTGGGAGGACACATAGCATCATCAGCAAAGCATGCGCTACAACACTTGCTAGGCAATTGCGTCTTTCTGAAATCGTAAAGTGAGAAGCCATTCTTCCAAGTGGTGTTGGTCTGACAAAGTACTAGCTTTCAGCAATCGATCAACTCTCAAGAGATTGATGAGTGCCGAACAAATTTCTTCCTTGCTCCATTCCTGGGCCTGTAATACAATTTCCCTAGCCAACCATTTCTGATGCGGTGGTAGCAAACCTTCCAAGCTTACTGTCCCTCCTTCCAGCACTAAACCTATCCTCAAAAGGTGTGTGGACAAGCCGATGGTCAGACCTACTCCATTTTCCCCTTGTGTCAGCAAGACAGGTAAACCTTTGGCCGCTTTTTCAAATTTCTTTTTTCCCACCAAATCGAACCATTGCCAGCGATTTTGAGTGGGTAGAGTAATACCAGCCGCCTCTACATGTGATCTTTTGACAGATTGTTCCCCTCCCGCTAGGGCCACCAATTTCTCTAGCTCCTGAGACAATACCCCCAAATCCGTGCCAACTGCAGCAGCCATAGCCACAGCCGCTTCTGCCTCCACTTTCATTGCAAATCTCTGCTCACCTTGTTCCATGAGCCAACCAGGAACATCATCTGTACGTAGTGGGTTGTATTGAATTACTCTGGATTTCTTTTGGAGAGAACTGTAGAATTTTGCCTTGGACCCTTTCGGAATTGAAGCAGAAAAGACCAACACTAGTCCAGGCAAATTTCCTTCAGCTAAATCAAGAACTAGATCTCGACTTTTAGCCGCACCAGCAAGATTCTCCACCCCAAGAACCACTACGACTCGCCATTCAGATGACATCGGTGGAGTAGACACTGTCCGTGCCAGATGTTCCAGATCGACTTCAGCAGCTCTAATTACATCTAAGTTAAAGTCTTTAGTCTCCTGATCCAGATGGGCGTTTATTAGCTCTTGTACCGATTTCTGCTTGCGGTATTCATCTTCACCATGTAAAAAGTAGGTCCCTCCTAATCCTTGACTGTCTATGAAATCAGAGACACGACTCATTGGTCAATTCGACTTATATGAACAACCTTACTTATACTCAACAAGATCGGTCTGCCGAAGTGTGTGAGGTGTCCTATACCTTTCGCTCATGGTAGAATACTCATACATCAAGCCATTGATGTCCGACCAAAAACGATTTACAAACATTGTTTTGGTCGGGATTTCGGGTGACACCCTGAAACCATCTGAAGATTTAGAGACGATTATCGCTGGCAACTCTATATCAGGACCCAAATCATTTGACACGTAAGAGTTTGAAATGAAAAATGCAATTAGAATAAAAGAGCACGCTATTGCAAAATTCCTGACCGAAGAATGAAGGTAACCCTTTAGCATTTTTTCATCTCTCACATGAAAAATGCGATGCTCCAGGCTAGCCCAAAACTTTTCTGGAAGCTCCTCGGGTGGCATCTCCTTTAAAATAAGTAGCCCTTCAGAAACAACTGCCGAGTAACGTCTACATTTCTCACACTGCAACAGATGCTCTTCTCCAGTCTTTCTTATCGGAGCATCATCCTGTGCGTCCTCAAATTCGGAAAATTTTTCTACGAACTCCCAGCACTTCATAGAAAATTGAACTCCTTTTTGCAATTTAAACACCAAAAGAACAACTTACTGATTCTGATTCTACTAGAAAAAGGTTCCAGTGTTCCTCATATCACTAGTCGATTCTTTTCTAGAATTTCACCAGCGAGGCAAAAACCCTTGCAGGACAATAAAAAACGCCAGTGCGGGCTCCCACATAAATTCAAGAGTCTCCGGCGAACGATACTTGGTTGTGACGTCAGTTAATGAGGGGAGAGATTAAGGTAGCGAACTTATTTCTAGCTCGATTTAGTCGACTTTTCACTGTACCCAGCCTACACCCAGTGATCTCAGCAATGTCTTCATAGCTTTTTCCTTCGAGCTCCCTTAATACAAAAATGATCCTATGGTGCTCTGGTAATTCATTGACAGCTTGCTCCACCATTTCCTTCAGATGCCTTTTCCTGTAGAGATCATCAGGTTTAAAACTTGAGTCTTCCCACTCCAGAGGTCTGTGGTCCGCTTCCCAATTTTTCTTGATCGTCTGAAAAAGAACAAGTGGACTTCTTGACCTATTCCGTAGCTCATTCTTGGCAAGATTACCTGCTATAGTATAGATCCACGTAGAAAACTTCTTACTCTGATCAAAACGATGAGCATGACGATAAACCCTAACGAAGGTCTCCTGAATCAAATCCTGCCCTCGCTCTAAATCTCCAACAGTACGATAAACAAAATTGAGCAAACGATTACTATAGCGGCTCACTAGCTCTTCAAAGGCGTGCTCATGCCCATCCAGAAACATCTGTACGACGGCATTGTCCTCCATCGCCCTTAATGTCTCCTTGTGCTCACTGATCGAAGCAATCACCGCATCAGGCTTGAATTTGGATTTCTTTCCCACTTTTTTACTCCCATCATAGCATAGGACATTTTCCAATCTACGATTCACTTAACTGCAGGTTCCGTGCCAGCCCGCTCATTTAGCTGATACAGGAAACCCTAAGCATGTGACAAAGCAATTATTTATCCTCTATAATTCTGCTTAAATTCATGCCCAGAAAGAATGTTTTGCTATCGTTCTCTCCTACAAATTATTAACGAACGTTTTAACAAGCCCTCTTCTATGCCGAGCAACATGTCTGACTTACTCTGCAGTTCATCTTCGTAGTCGCCTTGATCCAGCCCTTTTTTCAATTCACCCTCCATGGACACCATAGCTTGAATCCAAGCCAAACAAGTCCTTCTAAAATGAGGAGTGACATCTTTAACAGTGATATCTACAAATCCAACTTCCTTTGCTAGGCCAATTGGATCTTCTAGGCCGCTAACAAAAGAGGGTCCTAAATCATTAGCCCTTAAAGATTGTCCTGCTGTCAAAGGAGTAGCCAGGTGTATGGAGTACCCAACTAAAATGCCTCCTTTTTTTAGTGCCGCATGACTTGCTCTCAACACTGAGAGCTTATCAGGAATTCAACAGAGAGCGTCAGCATGCACGACCATGCCAAAAGTTTTGGATGCAAAAGGTAGTCGCTGGCCATCTCCTACAACGAATTTGAAGCCCTCCTCGGGCACATCCGCATCTTTGATCTGTATCCGTGCAGCCTGCAGGCCATCCAACACCATATCCATAACTACAACTGATCTCCCAGTTCTGGCCACAATATCTTTTGCTGGCCATCCTCCTCCACTTCCTATATCCAAAACGAGACCAGGCACACCCTGGATTTCCGACAGCTGTTTTGCCTCGTGGGGAGTGGTATATCCATTGAGGCCAACATCTCTACCGAAAGCAAGTTTTTCCAGCTTAGACCAAACTTCTGTTGAGCGCGTATACCTTTTGCGCTGCCTCTGAAGGTGTTCCCTGTATTTCTCGTTTATGTCACTACTCCAGGAATCTGCGAACTGATTGGCGAAACAACACGGTCCTACTAGTGGATACCAACACCTATTCGCTGTGGATCGTCGCTCTTAATCAAGGAATTTCATCTCTCTAGCCCTTGCTACTGTTCCCGACGCCGCCTTTTGGAAGCTCTGTCTTCTGGCCTCATATAATTCAACCACATGAAATGGCGCTTGGCCCGTCTCGGCTTTCCTTTTCCCATACGTTCTTCCACTTCTTCTATACTCTGACTGTAGGTCCCACGGCCCAGATAGAAACCGAAGATCACTGCTAATATACCAACCACAACATAGATAAATTCAATCACGATGACTCGATCTTTTAGCCAATTTTAGGCCTTTTTTATTGACTCAAACAGCAATAACCCCAACCCCGTCACCAAGATGATGGCTACAGCATTAGTTCCTAGGGCAACGAGCCCTACTACTGACCAAAAAACTATGTGAGTAAATATATACCCGCCTGGAAGAATAAACATTTCTTTGACTTGTTAAGGGTTTCACATTGATTGCTTATATAATATGCTAATTCAAACCGAACTGTTCAACTAATCTCCCGTATTGTAGCACCTCTGACCCATGTCAAATAAGGCTCGTATCCATCTTCCACAGCCAATTTGATGACCTCTGGAGTATCATAGGAGTGATCGTCCACTATCCTCGAAACCACTGAAGAACTCATAGAGTCGGTGGTTTTAAGCATGACCAGGACTTCCGCTTCTTCTTCAACCTCTCCCTCCCAGCAATATATTGAGCGCATTCCAGGTAGTATATTACCACATGCGATTAATTTGTCTTCTATCAAGTTCCTTACCATAGCAATTGCCTCTATCTCATTGCCATAAGAAGCTAAGATGACCGCCACGTCAGTTTTCACTGCCGCTCCGTGATGACCATTTTTTCCCTGTTCTCTGCAATGTAAAAGGCCTCTACCAATTCCTTGCAGTGAATCTCCACTTCCTTCCTCTTTATTTTCTGAGTCGGAGTCAAGGTGCCAGCTTCAATGGTAAACGGAGCAATCAGCAGCCCGATTTTCTTTGGAATTTCATACTGGGAAAACACACCTTCAAGTGGCCCCTGGACCTGTCTCTCTATTAAACGATGAAGATCTGGATCACTTACCATTTCGAGTTTAGATGAGAACTTCTTGCCTTTTTCCTTGGCCCATTCACCCAGTCGTAAAAAATCAGGTACTACTAACAATGAACAAAAGGGTCTCTTATCACCAATCATAACCACTTGATCTAAATAATCCTGAGAAATTAGGCGATTCTCTATAGGTTGAGGCGCAACATTCTTGCCGCCAGCAGTCACTATCAGATCTTTAATCCTATCTGTTATCCGCAAATAACCTTCGCTATCAATTTCTCCCACATCACCTGTACGGAACCATCCATCATCATCTATTGCTTCATCCGTCACCTCTGGCATTCCATAGTATCCCTTCATCACTTGAGGTCCTCTAATAAGGATCTCACCACTGCTCGCTATTTTTGCCTCCGTTCCGAAAACTGGCTTGCCAACAGTGCCGACCTTAAAATTTTCAAAAGAGTTAATGTGGGTCACGGGGCTTGTTTCGGTTAGGCCATAGCCTTCCAATATCGGCATGCCAGCCGCAAAGAAAAACCTGTTGATTTCTGGTGAGAGTGGCGCACCTCCACTCAAAAAATAACGAATCCTTCCACCCAGGCCTTTACGTATCTTTTTAAAAACTAGAAGATCGGCAATGTAATGCCTGAGCCTCATACTCACTGATGGTTTTCGTGTTTCATCTAGAGTCTGGGCTGCCCAATTATCAGCGACCACTTTTGCCCATCGTGTTACCACTTTTTTAAAACCACTTTTTCCTGACACTGTGGCGTAGATCTTTTCATACAGGCGAGGTACAGAAGGTAAGATGGATGGGCGAATTATTTTTATATCTTTGACAACCGTATCGATCGAATGAGCAAAAGCTGCCTCTAAGCCAGTAGCGAAATACAAATAAGTAGCTGTCCTTTGCAGGACATGGCATAACGGCAAGAAGATCAAAGTGTTGTCGTCTGGGAAAATCGTCACGACTCTTCCGACAGCATCGACATTACTGCATAGATTTCGATGAGTCAGCATTACACCTTTTGGATTTCCAGTTGTACCAGAAGTGTAGAGGACGGTCACTACATCTGGAGCCTTGATCTTGAGAGCTACACCTCTAAATTTCCGCTCCGTCAAATCACTCTTTTTACCTTCTTGCAGAAATACTTTCCAAGGGATGACTCCATCTGGGCAGGACTGGTCCAGATCAAACATAACTATAGGAATGTCAATTCCAGCCTGGTCGCATGCTTCCGAAGCCTTCTCTGCTTGCTCCTTAGTTGCAACGAATATCAGTCTCGAACCAGAGTTTCTTAGGATATATGATACCTGTCCAGCTGTGAGCGTTCCGTATATAGGTACGTCTAGAACCGCAGAACAAATGCAGGCAAAATCAGACACCATCCATTCCAAGCAATTATCTGAAAAAATCGCCACCCTATCACCTGCCTGAATGCCCAATTGACACAAACCGCCAGACGCCTCTAGTACTAGCTGGTAAAACTTTTCATAAGTCACATTAGCTAAGGAATCACTAGACCCGATGAAATGGCGGTAGGCTACGTTGTTGCCATGCCGATCAACGACCGACAAAAACATCTGGCTTAGAGTGTCATGACTTAATTCTTGTTGCCGTTGTACCTCCGCCACTTTAACTAAGACCTCCTTATTTCGGTAATCAATTCCATATCAGGCCTCAACGAATGCAGCACGCTGCAATATTTTTCGACGGAAAGTTCGATAGCTCGATTCAGTTTAGAATTGTCCTCATCCTGAATCCCACCGACCTCAAAGCAAAGGGTTACCTTTTTGAAAAACCTAGGTATATCAGGAGCTCTTTCAGCATCAGCAAGAATCTCCAAACTATCGAAATCAACCCGAGACTTGTTCAACACCATCAAAACATCAATTCCCATACAACCCATTAGGCCCAATAGGACTGAGTCCATAGGAGAAGGCCCAGCTTCACGATTTCCGTCCAAGATTGCCGTAGGCCCTAGCCCGACCTGGCCCTGGAAACGATTACCGCTTCCAGTCCACTTTAATGACGATCCCTTAAAAGAGTTCATCCTGAATCGTTCCAGACTGGGAGGATGTGTCGGAGGGGTCTCTCTCACCAGTAAGGCTGGCCAGAGTTTCACGAGCATGTGAAACATGTTCCGCCGCCTCTTGTCCAACTGGAGCATTCTCCAAGAAAGCGCGGAGATGTGGTATCGCTTCGGCATCCTCTCCATTTCTGGCCAAAAGGAATGCTAGCCCATAGTGAGCTCCTGCGGCTTGCGGGTGTTTTTTAACGACATGCCTATAAGTCTTTATCGCCTCATCGGTCATGCCAATCTTTGTATAAACAATAGCTATCTGCTGCAGAATTACTTCGTCTCCTGGTGTTTGTTTAAGTGCCAACCGGAATGAAGTCAGTGCTTCATGTAGCTTGTCTTCTTCCACCAACGCAAGACCTTCTTCGTAGTAGAGAGTTCGATCTTCATCCGTGTACTTGTTGAAGAAATGCTGCCACCAAGCCATTAGCCACACTCCCTAAAGTGGAAAGTTCTCACCATCAAAGCACTGCGATTAAAATCCTATCTGCTAGAATGCAAAGTAGAATGTGCTTAAATAGGACGCAACGATCAAACTAATACAGTCTTGTCAAAAATATTTTAACTTCTTTCCCAAACCGCAATACCTCTTTGTTTCATAAGAATTTTAAGGCCTGATTCAAACAAAACATCCCTTGATTGGGTGGTGCTTTCCCAAACCGCTAGCCTGCCATTAGTCGCAAGGATCCTAACCACCTCCATCATGCGATCTTTCTTCTCTCTTCCAGAAACAACTACACCACGAAAACATTCATTTCGGAAGGGTAATCTAGGGCCACATATAATTCCATTTTCCCTATCCATAGCAGTGTACACACTAAGGTCATCAGTCTCGTGATGGATTCCCACGAACTCAAAATTGGCTGTTATCTCAATCAGATCTCTTATTCCACCAGAAAGATTTCCAATCAGTCCCACATTCCCATATCCACCAGTCAAGCCGAGCAGGGCAGCAATCTCCATTGCTTTTGGTAACTCGCCTGAGACTCCAACAAAACCTTCACTCGGATCCGAAAGGAAGGGGACCCGAAGGTCTCCGCAACCATCAACTAATGGGTATTGGCCCCTGCAGTTCGAGCAACCCAATTGCCCGTCCAAGACTCTTCTTTCCTTCATTTTATCGGCCAGCAAAATGAGGCCGAATTCTGGGCCACATCGTGGACATGTCATTTGATCTACTAGTAAAAGATGCAAAGACAGGTCTCCTATTTTTTCAAGACGATTCTATCGCAAGAACTGGAACATGAACACTAGCAGGGCGACTGCAAAGAAACTTAACCGCCTGAGCGACATCAGAGGGCAGTAGCATTTCCGAACGACTGGGAAGTTTATCATCGCCATCTGGATCAATAGAGTTCCATAATGTTGTACTTGTAGCCGAGGGTTCCAACAAAGAGGCCCTCACGCCCGTTTTTCTTGTCTCCTCTACCAGGACCTCATGAACCCCTCTAAGCCCATACTTAGCTGAAGAGTAGGACACATTCCCTGGATAGGCCATGCGACCAGCTACCGACCCAATATTGATTATTAAACCTGAGCCTCTGGACACCATGCCCGGAAGAAAACACCTAATGACAGCGAATGGGCCTTCTAAATTGACCGTCAAGCTCTCCCTGAATACCTCTAGGGAAGTTTCAGTAATCGGATCAAGACTAAAAATACCTGCTGCATTGACTAAAATATCTGGCGAATCACCAAGTGATTCCAGTAGTGACTCTAGTGACCTTTCAAGAGTGTCAGGACTTTTAAAATCCAATACGTGTCCAAAGCCACCTATCTGGCTAGCTACATCACCAGCCTTATCCTTTGACCTAGAAGTGAGATGGACCTTCACACCTTGAGCTGATAAAGTTTCAGCGACAGCCTTACCAATATCTCCTCCCCCACCGACTACCAGTCCTGTCTTTCCCTCAAATGGGTGTGTCATCGTTTACGAAGATACTGAACTATAGTCGGTCCCACACAGCCTTAAAAATTCTGTGCGGGTCATCGAATCGTCTAAATACGTCCCTCGCATGGCAGAAGTAACGGTTTTAGAATTCTGTTTTTGAACACCCCTCATCATCATGCATAGATGTTGTGCTTCGATGACCACTCCCACACCAACGGGCTCTATCAAGTCCCACACAGCTTGCGCTATTTGTTCTGTCAAACGCTCTTGAACTTGAAGCCTCCTAGCAAAAACTTCGACTACACGCGCCATCTTGGACAATCCCACAATCTTTCCGTTTGGAACGTAACCTATATGTACTTTCCCAAAGAAGGGTAAGAGGTGATGCTCACATAAAGAGTAGACTTCTATCTGCTTGACCAACACCATATTTTTGTGTGTCTCTTCAAAAAGAGCACCATTTATGACATTCTCGATATCTGTCCTGTATCCATTAGTCAAGAATTGCAGAGACTTTTTCACTCGTTCTGGAGTCCTAGTCAGACCCTCCCTTTCTGGGTCATCTCCTAGTCTTGTGATGATTTCAGCCACCAACTCCTCAAACGAGAACTCCTCCAATTGACGACTCATCCTTCATACTCCACACAATGTCTAGGTGTTTCCCATAAGGTCAGCTTACTTAACTCCACCCCTTTAGGAAATTCTCTTACTAATCTGTTCCAAATCTCTATGACAAAATTCTCCGTGGAAGGTATCACTCCTTCCATCCAAGACACCTCGAGATTTATGTTGCGGTGGTCAACATCCTGTATGACTCGAGATTGTACCAAACGTTTGAGATCCTTTAGATCCATCACAAATCCAGTTTCCCGATCGGGAGTCCCTTCTACGGTCACCAGCAATCTATAATCGTGACCATGCCAATTTGGATTAGCACAGCCACCGAACACTTCGCTGTTCTTCTCGTCGGTCCATTCAGAATTGAAAACTCTATGGGCAGCGCTGAAATGAAGCTCTCTAGTGATTTTTACTGAACTCATATTCTAATTTTACCTTCAGTCTCTATGTACAGGGCAGACACACTCGCCACAAATAGCCTTGTGGCGAAGATGACCATTCCAAAGCAAAGTACTCGCGACCGTCAAGCTTCCAACAGTACTTCCCACTACTTCCGAAAAAGGAAGGAGGATGTTTCCCAGCGACATTGCCCATATTAAAAAGCCTAACAGCCCCAAAGACCACACTAAATGGTTACGATGATGCTTTAGGCCAAAGCCATAGGAAATTACCGCCACGATCAGTGCTACACTTAAAAGGCCATACTCTAAACCAGTGTTGTGACCTGCGACTGATAAAGCCGGACCTACAACTGGCGTAACAACACAATGGACTGCACAGACCAAAGGCAGCATTGCTTCTTTCAAAGAACTAGGAGTAGGTTTTTGCATGCTCTCAGATTATCCGTTAGACGATGCTAAGTACAATTGTCCTCAGCAGATGAAAGTCGCTAAACATCGATCAATCTTCAAGAGAATAGCCGCGAACCCCCTAAGGCTACTAACATCTGATAGGACCTTCTTCGTTTTTGATTCGGCCATTTCCAAAAAGTAGCCAACAATAGTGCTCGCCCTGCAACATTAGACCTGCATATGAAGCTCTTCGATTTTTTCAGTTTGAGCATACTCAGTCGGATTCTGATTTACTTCCCTTAAGCAGATAAATAGCGAACAGTAGGATTAAGCTAAAAGCTATGACATAAAAAAACATGCCGATACCAACTATTCTTACCAAAAACATTTCAATACTTAAATGATGTCCAGCATCCTGGTGTCCAGGAGGAGATCCTTGGATCAGAATTGCTGTTAACAGCAAAACGATCTGACTTATCCAGACCTCCTTCGAAATATTGCTTTTCAATCGACCTGTATCGCCACTCTCATGGGATCTTCCCTTGACGATAATCGAATTTAACAGTCCCAAACCCACTACAGTTACTGCCAAAATTATCTTTAGAAAAAGAACCCTTCCATAGTCACTATAAAATAAATCGCCAACGCCTGATAAATGAATGGATGTCGACACAACGCCTGAAATCACCAGCATAGGCGCCCACACCATAGAGCAGGACGAAAACCTTGAAATAAACATGGGTATTAGTGACTTCTGTTCTGAGTCCCTTCTTTTCCAATAGAGGTCGATGATGATGATGCATGCGAGGGAACCCAACCATCCACCTGCTGACCATACATGAAGAACGTCTGCTGACAAGCTAAGCCAAGAAAGGTCTTCAACGGCACTTGCGTGCCCCGAAAAAGCCGGAAACATTGCACCCAAAAGTACACATACTGTTGCGAAGCCCCACCCCGACCTACCTCTTAAATTCAGAGCCATTAAGGCTAGTGCATAGACTGTCAAAGTCGCGACCCACAAGGACCCCCACGAAGTATGCCTTAGTAGTAGCCAGGCATCAGTCGTCCATGGAACAAAAATATCGCGAAAGGCTGTCAATTGATTCAAAAACAAGAGCAACATCGAGAGCAATAAGAGGACTAGCCCTCTTATTGCAAATACAGGAAGAATCCTGTCTATAAATGCGTCAACAAACACTTCGTCCTGATTGATCCTGGAAAAGAGGGTCCATTTAGAAAAAATGACACCCAGGACAAACACCAACACTATAAAGTAAAACCAGGAAATAACTGAATCGACTATTAAAGCCACTTAGCTTCCCCAACGTTACTCTGCAGACACCCTGAAACTATAGCTCCCATTGACCACATGGCCGTCTTGCCCTATCCCACGCCAAACAACCTCGTATTCCCCCGGATTCAAATTATGATCCAGATCTGCAATGAATCCTTTGGGGGCATCTGATTTACTATCGAAAATGGCAGCTGATACGAGAGACTGATCCGAACGAACCAGCCTAATGGACACCGAATTTTGTTGTGGAGCCTGAGTGAACCAAACCTCGATCTTAGAAACAGACTGGACCTGACCATTTTCCTTGGGTGCAGATTTAGCAATCCCAAAATGTTCTTCCACTGAAGCTAAAATTGGGTTATAGACAGTTACGGTAAGTATCAAAGCCACTGTCATCGAGAATAACCTCATCATTGTATCAAACCATCTCCTGTTTAATCTCAACCTCACACTCCAAGGGGGCCAGAAGAAATCCTCCAGCCCCTTTGGAGCTTTTTGTATACAAGCAAGCAGTTTATTGAAGCTCAGGGACAGCGATTGTGACTCCAACCTAGTATCCACCTTCCTCCTCAAGAGGCATGGTGTCAGACCAGGAAAGCAAGCCCCGACTTCACAGGTGTTAGCTCAATAATGATGGCTTCCCTGCATACGACTAGCATATGAACATTTTGAAATTAATTATGCAATCCCTCTTCGCCAACTATCAACTCCTAAATGACCTCAGCAGACTAAGATTGTGCAAGTCAGAGGCCACTGGATCATTACCTTTGGGCGTCTCGAGAATTTTAGGCACTCCACTGAGCCGAGGATCCATCATTATCTTCCTAAAAGGCTCTTCTCCTATAAATCCATCCCCGATATTTTGGTGTCTATCCTTGTGGGAAAGAAATGGATGTTGGGAATCATTCATGTGAATAAGTCCCAGATTATCAATTCCAAGGACACTGTCGAACTGATCCCAAACTCCTTCGTAATCCTCTACCAAATCGTAACCCGCTGAATAGCCGTGACAAGTGTCGAAACAAAAACCTACTCTCTCTTTCAGATCCGACGGAATGAGCTCCCTAATCCTTGCCAGATGTTCGAAAGTCCCTCCGACACTGGTGCCACTTCCAGAGGTCAACTCTAGCAGTACTTTCGTGCCTGGCTCGACCACTTCAAGGGCCCTAGTGATTCCTAAGGCATTAAGCTCCAATCCTTTCTGCAGATCCTCCCCTTGCTCCAGTAATGCTCTTCTCTTTCTATCTAGCGATTGTTTTTCCAGTTTTAGTTGTGACTCAGCAGAATCATCTAATCCTTCATCCATCATTTTCTGTATCTGGTCCATCTCTATTTGAATGTCTTTCAAGTCAGTTCGACGCTGGTTATTGTCTGGGCTCTTCGCCGAAATTCCCGTGGCATTGCCAGGATGAGTAACTACAAAATCGAGTTCAAGAGATGTAGAGCGTTCCAGCTCCGCCTGAAAAGACTGTCTCGATTTTTCCCAACTATTAGCGTTAGGTGAAGAAAGGTTGATCAAGTAAGAATCGTGGGCGCCTACAAAGTCCAACTCATGTGACTCTCTCTCAGAAAGAAAATGATCAATCGTATCTCTGGCAAGAGTAGGCTCATGCCAACGTTGCGCCTGTTTGGTGAAAAGTTGGATGCATTTTGCTCCGATTTCGATAGCCCGAGAAGGGCAATTCTGCACACCACCTTCAGCTGATACGTGAGCGCCCAATTCGTCTGCCATCAGAACCCTCTCTCCGAAGTTAAAATGTAATTGGCCTCATTCTGGCAGGCCTGGCTCCGTCATTTTCCGCACATCTAAAGCGTCGTCCACCTTGTCCGCATCTATAAGATTGTGGCGCTGTACGACCTCTCTGACAGAGACACCTTCTCTAGCAGCCTCTTTTGCCACATCTGCCGCTTTATCGTATCCGATAAAAGTATTAAGTGCAGTGGCGATCGAAGGATTTTTCTCCAAGAGCTCCTGAGTTCTCCCTTCATTTACTGTAATCCCTTCGACACAACGATCTGCAAATACAATAGCCATGTTAGCAAGTAATCTGATCGATTCAAGAGTCGTGAAGCCCAACACAGGCATCATTACATTCAATTCAAAATTTCCTCTTTGACCAGCCACCGTAACCGTAGTGTGATTACCCATCACACGTGCCGCCACCATCATCATAGCTTCTGACATAACCGGATTGACCTTTCCTGGCATGATAGAACTTCCTGGCTGGATAGCTGGCAATTGGATTTCACTGATACCGGAAGTCGGTCCACTAGCAAGCCACCTAAGATCATCCGCCACCTTGAAATAGCTTGTTGCTACTGTATTCAGACAACCCGAAAGCTGCACGACAGCATCTTTAGCAGCCTGCGCCTCAAAATGATTCTCTGCCTCACAAAACTCTAACGAAAGTTCTTCTGAAATTAAGGCAATCGTTCTCTCAGCAAATTCGGGGTGAGTATTTATACCAGTTCCAACCGCAGTGCCTCCTAAGGCTAATTCGGTCAGTTCAGCGGATCCCGAATTCACCCGTTTTATGCTCTTACTTATTTGGTGTGCATATCCACCAAATTGTTGTCCAAGACGTACCGGAGTAGCATCCATTAAATGAGTTCTTCCTGACTTGATGATGTGGTCAAACTCATCTGCCTTCAGAGCAAGAGCATCTTTCAGTCTTTTTAGTGCAGGAATCAAATCTAATTCAAGTGACAAACGAGCTGAAATGTGGATAGCCGATGGTATGACATCGTTTGACGACTGCCCAAAATTCACGTGATCATTGGGATGTACTAGTTCATCTTTCAGTAGTTGATTCGCTCGTCGGGATATTACCTCATTAGCATTCATATTCGTCGACGTTCCAGAACCTGTCTGGTATATATCCACTACAAACGCTTTATCCCAGGTACCATCTACCACTTCAGAAGCCGCCTTCACTATTGAATCCGCTAAGACAGGATCGATGTAACCCAAATCTCTATTGACCGTGGCTGCACATTTTTTCACCAGTCCTAGTGCCTGAATGAACCGGCGACCAAAACGATAGCCGCTGATCGGAAAATTTTCTAAGGCTCTTTGAGTCTGGGCCCCATAAAGAGCGTCGACTGGAACTTGGACTTCACCCAATGAATCTTTTTCTTTGCGATACTTCTCAGACATTCTTGCCTCTTGGTTTACAGACTAGGAATGGATTTGCCCTCAATGACAGTAGTCTACTTCCTCTTTCTGAAGTTACAAGTATGGATGGAATATTTTATCATACTCTAAGAAATTGTTGTTCCCAGTCATTCAGGCGGATGGCGGATGGCTAGGTCTCATTTCTATCCTACTTGTATGTGCATTCTTTGGATAAGAAAGAAGGTGGAGAGTTGCCGCTGCTACATCTTCAGAAGTCAAAGCCCAGGTCTTTGATTCTCCATCTGCAAATGACGTATCAACGCTACCAGGCATTATTATACTTACTCTGATTCCCTTCGAACGTAGGTCCAACATCATGGCTTCTGTCATCCCCAGTAGACCAAATTTACTAGCATTATAACCCGTGCCCCCAGCAAAAGCATTGCGACAAGCCAAAGATCCCACATTCACTATCCACCCCTCTGTTCTCAGTAAGTGGGGAATAGCTGATTGTGAACACACGAAAGTTCCGAGCAAATTGGTATCTATCTGTACCTTCCAATCATCTAGTGACATTTCTTCTATTGATTGAAAAATCCCTATCCCAGCGTTGTTAACAAGAACGTCAAGACGTCCAAACTCATCGACAACACGTGAAATTAAATTTTCACCCTCTACCGGATTGCTAATGTCAGCCTCTAGGGCAAGAACCCTGCCTTGGCTCTCTTGTTCCAGATGTTTAGCTACTTTTTGAAGGTCACTGCCACTCCGACTGTTAACCACCACATCCGCTCCTGATTGACAAAGTGCGTGGGCTATCGCATAACCGATACCTCTACTGCTTCCAGTAATTAAACAGGTCTTGCCTGACAGATTCATCTATATGCCCCCTTGTTTCGCTTCTCTTGAAAGAGTCTATCTGGACCAATTGCCTTGCCATAAACGATCCCAATCATAGGTTTCAGGTATGTCTCAAGTCGCCCTTATCACAGGTGGAGCCGTTCGCGTTGGTCGTGCTATTTCATTAGCCTTGGCAGACAAAGGCTATAATCTGGCTGTAAGCTACAACTCGTCTCGCGAACCCGCCAAAGATTTGCAAAAGTACCTTGAAAACAAGGGACGAGAGGTGCTTCTTCTTGAAGGAGACTTGTCCTGTCCAGAAACAATTAAGGGCCTCGTCAACTCTTTCCAGAATAACTTTCAGCGATTGGATTTGTTGGTTAATAATGCTGCTAATTTCTTTTCTACACCTCTCCTAGATACGAACTGTGATGAATGGGACAAAGTGATGGCTGTCAACCTCAGGGCTCCGCATTTATTGGTAAAAGAGTTTGCTAGTTTACTCACTGAATGCTCCGGCTCGGTAATAAATATATCCGACCACTTGGGACTAAACCCAAGAGTGTCATATGCTCATCATTCCATAGCTAAGGCAGGCCTGGTAAGCCTTACACGAATTCAGGCATTAGCGCTAGCGCCTAGGGTTCGTGTTAATGCTATAGCTCCTGGATTAGTCCTTCCTCCAGAGGGTATGGACCAAGAAAAATATCAACAGGAAGTAGATAAGACTCTGCTCAAACGAGCTGGAACAGTCGATGACGTAACCGAAGCCATAACCTTCTTACTTAATTCTCCAAATATTACTGGACAGACCATAGTAGTCGATGGACGATAGCAATATGGAACAACCGATTCTTCCGAATCACACTTTCCCTAATCCTCCGTGGGCCAACCATCTCTCCGCCTCCAATGCAGCCATACAGCCTGTGCCAGCCGCAGTCACTGCTTGCTTGTAAAAGTCATCCATGACATCTCCAGCAGCGAACACACCTGGCACTGATGTCTCAGTCCTCCATGGAGTTGGAGTCTTGATAAATCCATTTGATTTCAAGTCGATCTGACCACCTAAGAAATCTGTATTGGGAGTGTGGCCGATTGCCACAAATAGCCCTCCCACTGCGAGTTCGCTCTTCTGTCCGGTAGAAACATCTTTCAATAGGACAGCTCCGATTACTTCCTCCCCTAAAACATCCTCAACGACCTTATTCCACTCGAACCTGATCCTCTCCTCTTCAAAAGCACGCTCCTGCATAATTTTTGAAGCTCTCAGTTTATCTCGCCTGTGAATCACCACGACTTCCTTTGCAAATTTTGCCATGTACAGAGCATCTTCCATTGCACTGTCTCCACCTCCTACAATGGCAATGACTTGATCCCTGAAGTGAGGGAGAGCCCCATCACATACCGCACAAGCAGAAACCCCACCGCCACTTTGAGCCAGCCTTTGCTCATTCTCCAGGCCGATCCACTGGGCATTCGCCCCCGTAGCAATTACAACTGTGTCTGTTTCTATCACTTTTCCAGTGTTAGTCTGCAACGATAGCGGTCGATCTGAAAAATTTACTGAAACGACATCCTCTGTTATCACTCTCGTGTCGAAGCGCAGAGCCTGCGACCTAAAGTCCGACATCATTTGTGGCCCAGTGACACCTTCTGGAAATCCCGGATAATTTTCTACCTCAGTGGTGAACATCAGCTGCCCGCCTGGAATCATTGTACGACTACCAACACCCTCAATCACCAGGGGAGCCAAATTCGCTCTGGCACCATATATCGCTCCGGTCCATGCGGCAGGCCCTGAACCAATGATTACCAACTGTTCCCTAGAATGTTCTGACATTTTTATTCAGCCTTCAAGCAGGTTAAAAAATAAATTCCACATTAAAGTATATTTCCACAAGGTCCAACTACTTATCCTTAAATATCTTTAGATTAGTTGAGTGTCCAGGGTTAACTCTCGCTTTTGGATCCAAGTGGCGAACTATATTATTGACTGCTATAGCAGCTTCCGAAAATCCTGTTGCAATGAGATCAAGTTTGCCTTCATAAGAAACTAAATCACCAGCACCAAATACTCCCGGTTGGGAAGTCATCATCAGAGAGTCGACTGACAACCTATTCCTCTCTAAATCCAGTCCCCAAGATTTGATCGGCCCTAGATCGGGTTTAAAGCCAAGCAAACAAAGTACAACATCAACATCAAGTGTAGACTCCTCGTTAGACTTATTATCGAAAATTGTCACTCCTTCAACCGTCTTGTCCCCATGTATCTCCCGGACTTCATGAAAGGTCTTTAGGCTTACTCGCCCTGAACCCACCGCCAATTGCAATTGGCGGACTGAGTCCTCGTGCGCTCGAAACTCCTCTCTACGGTGAATTATAGTGATCTCTTCAGCAGTGTCTTTCAGGGCCAAAACCCAGTCTAATGCTGAGTCTCCACCACCCACTACAAGAATTTTTCTGTTTTTCAGTTGCTTGGGATCCTCAACCATATAAATCACTCCCTCCCCCAAAAACTGGCTATACCCTGGGCAATCAAGATGTCTCGGTTCGAAGGCCCCTTTACCACCGGATATCAATACAGACCTAGTCAAAAATTCAGCATCTGGACCACGGAGGATAAAATTCTCCCCTTCTGACACCAACTCTGTGATCTGCTGATCAAGAAAAACCTCTGGGCCGAACTGTAACCCCTGCTCGATCATGTCTCGAGCAAGATCTTTCGCGAGAATTTTTGGAATCCCTCCGACATCATAAATATATTTTTCTGGGTACAAGGCTACCAACTGCCCACCGAGATCTGGGAGAGAATCGATTATCCTAGTCGACAATCCACGCAAACCAGCGTAAAAGGCACCAAAAAGTCCTGTGGGGCCACCGCCAACGATTGTAATATCTTTCAAATCTCTTTTCATTATTTAATTCCTCAAAGACCTCTCTCAGCATCCTCACGACCCTGTTTTTCAAAGATTTCGTTTGGATTTCCTGATTTCACAATCTCAACAGCCCTTTCAATCACTGTCTTGACATTGTCATAATCTAAAACTTGAAACACTTCTGACATTGAAACCCATCTACAATCCTGGATTCCTTCAGACACCTGCGGCGTCAAACCACCCTTTACTGCCCTCATCAGAAAATATTCGCAACACTTCCTATTAGTCTTTAAAGTTTGGCTACAAAGGTAGGACCAATCAACTAAACCCAATGTTTGCCCTAGCGTTACGCTAGGCAAACCAGTCTCTTCGATCACCTCTCTCACAGCAGCGTCTCTATTTGTTTCTCCACTTTCGATATGGCCTTTCGGCAGTCCCCATTTCCCATAGGGATCTAAGATCAAAAGGAAATGAACTGCATCCCCCACCCACCTCACAACTACTCCGCCAGCGCTGTACTCATCGTATGACCCAAAAGTGTCCACTCGAAACATCTCCAACAATTTGACGCTGTTAAATGACGCTAGACTGCTAACCCAAGCAACCCCTCATGGGTTAAACAGAAAACAAATCCACCCGATGGACAATGCCTAACTTACATACTCTCTCTTGACCCGCCCACAAAGCTCAATTACAATCCGCTTAGCAGTTTAGCTTCAACAAGTTGTTATCATCCCCGAACCAATTAATTCAGCTGTGCCTGACTCGATATTAAGGCGCCAACCTCCTAACAATGTATCAGCGGAGCATCCAAGTTTGAGTAACCAACCGAGTTACGAACACCCTGTGGAAGGTAACGAGAAAAGGGAAGTCATGAACGTCACTCAACTAAGGTTGAGCACACTGGGAGACCTTCGGGACATAGCTCATGGACTTGAAATATCGAACTATACCTCTATGAAAAAGAGGGACCTAATATCCAGAATCGAACGAGCCTTTGTTGCGCAAAATAAGAAACTACAAGGCTCAGGTGTGCTGGAAGTACTTTCGGAAGGTTATGGATTTCTGCGATCTGAAATGGCCAATTACCTAAGTAGTCCAAATGACATCTATGTAAGCCCATCTCAAATAAGAAGATTCCGATTGAACACTGGAGATGCTGTAGTAGGTCAAGTTCGCCCGCCAAAAAACGGTGAACGTTATCTGGCGCTTTTGAAGATAGAAACAATCAACGACGTTCTTCCCGATAACATTGAGTCCAGAACACCATTTGACGACCTGCGACCCCGATATCCAGAGCAGCGACTCGGCCTGGAATTAAAAGGGCCAGATCTTTCTACCCGTGTTATGGATTTAGTAGCTCCGATAGGAATGGGGCAACGCGGACTAATCGTTTCCCCACCCAAAGCTGGCAAAACCATTTTACTCCAGAAAATCGCTAATTCCATCGCAATCAACCACCCTAGTGTCCACCTAATGGTTCTGTTGATAGATGAACGACCAGAAGAAGTTACAGATATGAAACAAAATGTGGACGGGGACGTCCTGTCCTCCACATTTGACGAATCTGCTGCTAGACATACCCAAGTAGCCAATATGGTTTTAGAAAGGGCAAAAAGACTTGTGGAGCAAGGGAAAGACGTTGTGATCCTTCTCGATTCGATAACTCGGTTGGCTAGGGCTTTCAATTCTACAATGCCACATTCTGGAAAAGTCTTATCTGGTGGAGTTGACGCGAAAGCACTCCAAAAGCCAAAACGTTTTTTTGGTGCAGCCAGAAACATTGATCAAGGCGGTTCTCTAACTATCATTGCAACAGCTTTAGTGGACACTGGTAGCAGAATGGATGAGGTGATTTTTGAAGAATTCAAAGGAACAGGAAATATGGAATTGATACTGGATAGGAATATCTCCGACAGGAGAGTATTTCCAGCAGTAGATATCAATCGCTCTGGAACTCGTAAAGAAGAATTGCTACTCTCTCAAAATGAGTTGAACCGTGTTTATTTACTTCGAAACTTTTTTGCCGATATGCCACCTGGCGAGGCCATTGAGTTTCTACTGGAACGGATGGGGAAAACTGAAACAAACAAAGAATTCATGGATTCTATGGCGGCCGGAGTATAGATGGATAAACACTGCTGATGAAGGACGCAGCTGATGCAATTCTTGCAGACATCTTGGGGAGGAACTCTGTTCGCGATCCCAGGGAAATATGCAGGAAACAACTACAAGATCTAAAACAAGATGATCACAACGCTTATCGAAAAGCTCTGGCCTATTACGAAGAAACACTCTTGCCAGAAATTATACGAAATGATAAAGACTGCCTTGTGGCCTGGCAAAAATACAGCTGTTTCGTTGCTAACCTACGTGACCCTGGATCACCCGTAGAAATCGATACTTCTGGGAATCTACACGATTATCACTATCCAACCCCTATGGACCGGATGGTGCTACATATGCCCGACATCGCATCGCACCGTGCTCTGCCTATTACTCTGCCCTTAGAAATGTCGGAAGCACAAGCTGCCACTTACGATCTTCTAGTAAAAGGTGCACACCAACTTAATAAACAGACCTAAGGAAATCGACCATGAATGACTTCAGATTAAAAACACCCACTAACCTTGTATGGGCCCCACGGCCTGGGTGGGCGACAGTTAGACTAGTTGGCACTTGCGCTGACCGAACTTTGAGAAGAGGACAAATAGTTTTACACACGCCTAGTGAAGAATATGATATTCCTGGTCAAGATGACGGCCTCACCCCAGGAACTCTAGTGATTATTCTTCACGAAGCTGCGAGGTTGGTCGAAGACGACTTGCATTTAGTTCCAGAGCATGCCGTAGTAGCAATAGGAGAAACTCTACCCTGAATGACCAGCCTACAAACGCTGTTATGATGGCTCTTCTCTTAAAAAGTTTTTTCCATACAACCTCGTTGTGCCACTAATCCTCCATCAGACCTTCCGCTTGCTCCGCTGAAGTCACAATCCCTCTTATTATGGCAGAACTTAGACCCTGGTGTTCCATCTCATTCAGACCTGCTATGGTGCAGCCCCTAGGCGTAGTCACTTGATCAATACCGTCTTCTGGATGATATCCCGCTTCCAGTATTAAAGACGCTGCCCCTTTAGCCGTCTGCGCTGCCAAGAACAAAGCCTCCTCGGGGTGAAACCCTATTTCTATCCCTCCTTGTGAGGCAGCACGTATGCAGCGAAGGAAAAAAGCTATACCACAAGCGCTAAGTGCCGTGGATGCAGTGATCATTTCCTCCGACAGCCGAATAGTTTTTCCAATACGATCAAACAACCTTTCCGTTTTCTCCAAAGCTTCAGTATCCTGAGAGGCTAAACAGGTAACAGCTTCTCCTACCGACACTGCCGTATTAGGCATAGCCCTAACCACCGGATTATTTTCAAGGCCCAATCCTACTTTAACAGTCTCAGTAGAGATGCCGCTCACAACTGAAACAAATGTGTGCGGGCTAGATTCTGCCACCTCCTTAATCTCCATGAACAACTCGGGAATTTGCTGTGGTTGCACTGCTATGATGATTATACTGGAGCTTTCCAAGGCAGATATGTTGTCTTCTGACACTCGCACACCCATTGAAGCCAACTCCTTCAATTTGGAAGAATCCCTGCGTGTCACCGTTATGCTGTCTGGATCCATACCACCGCCCTCAATTAATCCCTTCACCAAAGCTTTCCCTAAATTGCCCCCTCCCAACACACAGATCCGACCAGTCGCGTGAGTATCTGTTTGTAGTCCCACTTTGTCATCCCCTTCTTATCGTACTCTTAGAAAGACACAGAATGTACCTCAGATTATCCTGTAACGAACTTCAGTTCTGTAGTTATCTCAATGCAGTCTGAAATCGACTTATAAACAGGGCAACTGTCTCGGTGTAACGCATGGACCCTATTTGCCACCTCTTCAGAGTCAACACTTCCTTTTAAACGATACTTAACATGAATTCTCTTTAAGACCAAGACATTTCCTTCCTTTTCCACCTCCCCAACAACTTTCGTCTCAAGGCAATTCGAGCTAGCTGAAATCCCGCGCGCCTCCAGCGCGCCTCCAAAAGTACCAGCCAGTCAGCCGCCAGTTGCTGCAACAATGTAGTCTAGGGTAGTTGCTACTTCATCCTTACCCGTAACTCCATAATGTTCAGCTATAGCACCGTGAACACCAAAATCTACTGGAGCCTCGGTTGCTGGAATGTATGCCTTGCGAAAGGGCCCTTCTACTCGTTCTATCTTGCTTTCTGATTTATATACTACTTTCCCCATTCTCACTCCTTATTTGGACTGTTGTCAGACCTGCCTTCTCTTGCTTGAATTGTTCTAGTTTGATTACAGATCGATACTTTGTTGCTTATCGAGGCAAATCCAAAACAGATGTTACTTGAGTACTCACCTCGACAAGTAAACCTCGCCAATCCAAATTTTCACCTAGCATGAATTCCCTCTTCCACAAAATTGATGCATCACTGACTTGAAGCAGTTCCACCAACAAAATCGGATCGGCTTCGGTACCCTGCTCACGCCCAGTCACAACGAGATCGGCCAACACTTCATTTCCTATATCCAAAGCACCCATACCTTGGCTAGTATACCTGTCAGTACTTGCAGGTCCTAAAACTCCTAAAATCTGAGGATCTGCCCTTCCAAAATAGGCGGCCAATCCTTCTGCGAATCCTTCATAACGAGCTGGCGAATCTTTTACCAGCTCAGAATAAATTGGTAAGACTGCCAAAACAGTCCTCTCGTCCGACAATCCCTTCCTGCCCTGAAAAATCATAAATAGTAGAGACGAAAAAAAAACAATAGCAACAGTGGAAACCAGAACTAGGAAGGTTCGTCTTACATGCAGAGGCAAAACTTTTCTCTCCATTTGCTATCAATTCCTTTGATAATGATTTATCCCATTGATCAAACTTCGGCGCCTCTTCCAAAACAACTCCCTGGACTCACATTTTTGTCCAGCTAATCGGACTCCAGGAGCTTCGGAACTGCTTCACCGAGTTCTTCGGCCACATCTTCCGCTTTTCTCATGCTTGCGAGATCTAAGTCATGGTCAGGCCTCTTGACAGGCTCAAGCTTAGTAATAAGCTCACTTATTTCTCTTGCGGACAGTCCAAATTCTTGAAGCTTTTCACTATCAACAACTCCCTCTACATCTTTTCTTGCCCTTATCCCATCCTCTCCAGCCTCCACAAACTCCTTTAGAGCTAGGATATCACCTCTACTCATAGCCTGTCCGCAAACGTTATAGTCGATCCATGCCTCATAGCTCAATGGAGCCACCCTTTTTAGCATGCCTGCCATCACGCGAGCAAAGGCCTGGATTTCCCACTGAGCGTGAGGGTCATCTCTCAGTGTCAAAAAGTGAAAAAGATTGTGTAGGTCGATTTTCCAATACCACTGAGTATATGTCGACAAAGGTAAATCAATACGCGCTAATTCTCGTGCCACATCCTCCTCCACCATCCAGCGGTACCCATGAGAAACCTCAGTGCGCATCTTTTCCCAGTGTTTCACTGCTTTTTTGTAAAGCTCGTGGGAAGCAGCATCGTTCTGACGACCTTGAGCGTTGTCTGTACTCTGTAGCGAAAAATGTTCTGACTCTGGCTTATAGAAAAGCAACGGCATCAGTGAATAGCGACCACTGTATTCATTGACTGAAGCAGTCCTATGCCTAATCCATTGCCTTGCAACGAACATGGGCATTGCACAGTGAAATTTCAGTTCTACCATCTCGCTGGGCGTAGTGTGGTAGTGGCGACGAAGGTATCTTATGAGACCTCTCGTCTGGCTCGTCTTTCTAGTCCCGTAACCATAACTTACCCTAGCAGCTCTCTCCACATCTTCGTCCGTACCCATGTAGTCTACTAAGGAGACGAAACCATGGTCTAAGACAGGGAAATATCCTCCTAAAATTTCTTCCGCTGCTGGGTTGGTCGGCCGATTCGTCAACATCTTCTTCAACCTATCCTATTACCTGCTATCCAAACAGACTCTATGGTTCTCATATTCCTCACGTCTTCCAGTGGATTTTCAGTCAGCACTATGAAATCTGCCCATCTATCAGCTTGTAATGTACCAACCTCTTCTTCTAGACCCAAACATTTTGCCGCTTGACCAGTCGCTGATCTAAGAATCTGTTCGGAACTCATTCCCGATCTTTCCATCAGGACCAACTCCATATGCTCAAAGAATCCTTGAAAACGCCCTGCTGGTCCAGTATCAGTTCCGAATCCTATCGGTAATCCAGCATCAGAAATCTTATTTAAATTTTCCATAGCCACCGGAAGTGCTCTTTTGTAACCTTGTGCGCTTACATTTTCTCGTACCGCCTGTTGCCTCGAAGGTTGAGACAGCTCTTCCAAGACATACTTTCTCAGGACTGTAACCTCAGGATCTGAATGTTCCAGAAAGAATGGGTCATCAAAGAAATCTGGTCTGTTTTCATACACAAAAGTAGATACCTCTCTGGTCAGCGTTGGTGAATAACAAACGCCACTTTGACGCAACAAAGCCAGAAACTCCTCATCCACAACGACATCTCGCACACTATGAGCTATAAAATCAGTCCCTGCCCTGAGAAGGCCCTTGGCGTCTTCAAGATAGAATAAGTGGGACGCCAATCTGAAACCAAGCTCATGACTTGTGTCTATGATTACGGAATAAAGTTCTTCAGACATCTTTGAGGTAGACCCAAGATTGTCATCTACTCTGATTTTCATCCAATCCACCCCAAGTTCAGCATTTTCACTTAATACCTCCAATACTTCTTCTTGGGTTGTACCTGCTATCACTTCACCCGCAATATATAGACGCGCCCTATTTAAATCAGACACAGCTTGTTCATCACGCAATAGTTTCCCCTCACTCCCATCACCACCTAAACTGTTCACTGTCGTTATACCATAATCTGCGTACAAACGAAGCTGACGTATTAAATTTTCTCTATTGTAATGTCCAGATTCGAGCCCTAAGACTCCACCTACATGTCCATGAGTGTTGATTAGTCCAGGCACTATTGTTCGACCACCCAGGTCTTCTATTTGAGCTCCTGAGGGTATTACCACCTCACCCTCTGATCCTGCCTCAAGGATGCGTCCTCCCTCAACCAAAATGACCCCTTTTGAGACTATTTCAGAACCTGTCCCATCCCAGATATCAGCTCCTACAAATGCAGTAACGTCAGAGTGCTCTTGGCTGCATCCTGCTAACAGGAATAAGCATAGGATCCATCCAATAAAAACCCTCATAGTTGTCCTCCTCTTTGGAATGATCATCATTACCTCTGCAACATTAAGTGCACTCCTGACTCCTCGATAGCCTAGTCTGTTTATTTTTTATCTCCCAGCCACAGAGCCTAACTGACTCTCAGTAGGTTCTGCTCAGCAAAACCACGACTCGGAAAAATTTGGGGGCCGCAACTCAACTGGTACTTTCGAGTTTTGGAGTGGATCGACCCCTAGATCAACCTCTGATCCCGAGGCTACTGCTTTTATCTTTGCAAAGGTAACCGCTAAATCTTCCTCATTCTCGCAACCAGATTCAACGATTAAGGCCACTTGTTTTTGCAATTCATCGACTCTAGCATCAGGGTGAGCCCACTGGTGTACCAAATCATCTTCTGAAAACCCGCCAACTACTGCAGAGACCCCAGGAAGTTTCAGGAGTTTGGATCCTGGGGGCAACAGTAATCTTATAGAATAGTGGACAGGATCCACGTGGTAGACCAAACCCTGTTCTTCAATAAAATCTAGAAGATCCAAGTAGCCTGAAACTGTAGTCCAAGGAGTGAAAGGGAGCAGTGAAGGCTTCAAATATATTCCTGCCTTCTTAGTATTATGGAGCGCCACAATCACATCTTTTTGAGTATGTCCTTTGTCCAAATATTTTAGTATCCTATCATCCACAGTTTCCACAGCCGATACAACAAACAAACAACCCAACTCGCCCAATTCACACAGCACATCTGGATACTCCAAAAGATGTTCTACCTTTGCAGTTATATCAAAGCTTAAATGCGCATATTTTTTGTTCATAGCACGTACTACTCGTAGGGAATATTTTACCCCATTAAGAAAATCGGGGTCGCCAAAAGAAATGTGCTCAGCCCCCATAGCCACCAAATTGTCTATATCGGCTAATACCACCTGCTCTTGAACTACCCTGAGCCTTCCTTCGTAGACAGAAGGAATTGGGCAATGTTTACACCGATGAGCACACCCTCTAGTAGTCTGTGTGGACCCAACCAATTTTCTATCTTGGTCAGGCATAATTAATTTTGAATAGCTCTCGAGAGGTGGTAATAAAGAACGTACTGGCGTAACAAACTCTTGCCTGGCCAGATTAGGCATCACCAGGTTTTGCTCGACAGAGACTCCTGAAGGACTGACCCCTTTCTTACGGAGGCCATCCACATAGTGAACAAGTGGACCTTCAAATTCTCCCCCTATTACAGCATCTCCCACACCCGACAGTAAAAATTTTTCATTCAACGAAGCATATAGACCAAAATAACAGATCTGAACCTCTTGTTTTAGTGCCCTTATTCGCTCTCCTGCTTTTACCCCTAAACACAGCGCCGTATGCATTGGTATTGATATTCCGACTACATCCGCCCCTAGGATTTTTTTTTCATCAAAATCTTGCACTGCCAAATCCAAGCACTCAACGTGATGTCCCCGCTCCAGTAAATGAGCTGACGCTGATGCCACCGCGAAAGGTTGGTGCCCTAGGTCATAGCAAGAAATAAGCAATACATTCATTCAAAACTCACGTATTTTCCTAAACACAGATCTTAATTATTAGATAGAGTAGACTAGAATATGCACTTCAGCCCCATAGAGATAGTCGCAGAATAGAATAATTCTAAATCCGCATATTCGATATCTTACCCATCTTAACATATTGCTACCTAAGTAATTGATCCCCAAAATCCCTATAATAGAATGCAGACATTTCATCTTCTAAATGAGGACAATCCGTGAAGCACTCAAAGACTTTTGCTAGCCTGGTTATGCTGATGGTGTGCCCTACAGCAGCACTCGAATCTCAACAAAACCAGATCGGTGATGATTTGGCTCCGGTCAATTTTCTTGAATGGAGAGAAATCGGACCGAGTGTCGTAGGTGGAAGAATCAGTGATTTGGCCATAGATCCCTCAAATAAAAGCATAATCTACGTAGGCACAGCTACTGCTGGAGTGTGGAAGAGCACAAACCACGGAACTACCTGGGATGAAATATTCACAGAAGAAGTAACTTCTTCAATCGGTGATATCACGCTGTCTCCATCCAACCCCAACATCGTTTGGGTTGGAACTGGAGAGCCCCAGAACCGTCAAAGTTCTCCTTGGGGTCATGGCGTTTTTAAATCGTTGGATGCAGGCCAAACTTGGCAATTTCTGGGCCTCGAAGAAACAAGGCACATCTCACGTATCAGAGTACACCCGACTAACGCCCAGATAGCTTATGTTGCTGCTGTTGGGAATCTGTGGAAGCCAAACCCGGAAAGAGGAGTCTTTAAAACAACTGATGGGGGTGCTACCTGGAAGCATGTCCTTCACGTCGACGACTATAGTGGTGCTATTGATTTGGTTATGGATCCAGAAGACCCAAATACTCTTTTTGTGGCAATGTACACTCGCCAGAGAACTGCGTGGGGATTCAATGGAAGTGGTGCTGGAAGCGGTATATATAGAACCCTAGACGGCGGAACCAATTGGACTCGACTCGAAGAAGGAATTCCCACCGGACATTTGGGAAGAATTGGATTGGATATATACCATAGGGATGGTAATATTCTCGTTGCTTCGATAGAGGCACGTAGGGGGCAAACAGGCGTTTATGGATCTAAAGACCGAGGCGATAGCTGGACCTTCCTGTCGGACACAAACCCAAGACCAATGTATTTCAGTATGGTCAGAATAGATCCCAATGACCCAGAACGCATTTACATGGGTGGTCAGAACTTGATGCGCTCTGATGACGGTGGCAAAACATTCTCAGATCAAGGAGCCCGTAACGTCCACCTTGATCACCATGCCCTATGGATCGATCCTGACAATTCTAACCACTTGATACTAGGTAGTGATGGTGGCCTATCGGTTTCCTTTGACAGATCGGAGAACTGGAGATTCTATGATAATCTCCCAATCTCACAATTCTACGAAATAGGTTTAGACCAGAGAGATCCTTTTTGGGTATGCGGTGGCCTGCAGGACAATGGGAGCTGGTGTGGGCCTTCAAAGACCCTGGATAGCCAAGGAATCCGAAATGCTGACTGGATAAATATAAGTGGAGGTGATGGGTTTTACGTACAAATCGATCCAGAGGATCCAAACGTAGCATTTTCAGAATCCCAAAACGGCAGGGTGAGCCTACTAAACCTTGAAACAGGTGAGCGAGCATCCATTGCCCCTCGCCCCCTATCGTCTTCTGACGAAGGATCTCTTCCTCGAAAAGAGTACACGTCCGAAGACGATATAGAGGAGGATGAACGTGAATACCGCTTCAACTGGAATACGCCGATTCTTCTCTCTCAAACTGATTCGAGGTCTGTTTATGTGGGATCTCAAATGCTACTCAAGAGCACTGATAATGGCACATCCTGGATTCAAATGAGCCCTGATCTAACCTATAATATCGATCGGTCTCAACTCTCTATAATGGATGAACTTCCATCAGATTCCATGCTTTCGATGCATGATGGAGTGTCTTTCTACAGCACACTTACCACGATAGATGAATCCTCTTTAAATACAGATGTATTCTACACTGGTAGTGATGACGGACGAGTGATGGGTACGACTGATGGAGGACTCAACTGGTCGGATCTGACTGGCAACATTCCCGGCCTTCCCGATAATACTTACGTGAGCAGGATTATAGCTTCAAAAACCCTTGAAGGAAGAGTTTACGCTACCTTTGATGGGCATTACTCTGGAGATTTTCAACCATATGTCTATCGAAGTGATGACTTCGGTGAAGAATGGACCTCAATAATGTCAGGTCTACCAGAATCATCTGTAAATGTCATACTCGAGCATCCAGAACAAGAAAACTTAGTCTTTGTGGGAAGCGAAGTAGGAATCTTTGTGTCAATTGATGCGGGCGCCACCTGGACTCCTCTTATGAATGGACTTCCTACTGTTCCTGTAGATGATATCAAGCTTCATCATAGGAATAATGATCTTGTCATAGGTACTCATGGCAGAGGAATCTGGATCCTCGACAATATCACTCCACTGGTTGAAATAGCTGAAAATTCTGTCCAAGCCGATAGTCCTTATTTGTTCCAAACTGGTGTGGCGACCCAATGGCGGACTGCAAATATTCAAGAATGGACTGGATCGGCTGAATTTCGTTTGAATAATCCCACTAACGATGTACGGATTCGCTACTGGATCCCCGAAGGATTCCAATCGTCTTCTGACATGGAATTCAAAATAATGACTACAACCGGACAAGAGATACGGTCATTCTCAGAAAAAATAACCCCTGGATCTCACGAGATACTTTGGGATTATCGGATGAACCCAGCTTTTGTTGATGACCAAGACGGTCCTGGGAATAACAGGTTCAGAGGAGGGCCCAGAGCTCAAGGCCCCATGGTCATGCCAGGCATTTATCAAATCCAAGT
>Ga0315316_10000261_pt1 | contig 33360 bp, 33 predicted proteins | sample M160m3416metaG_FD_203702 | JGI IMG/M metagenome (GOLD analysis project Ga0315316, IMG submission 203702) | Ammonia-oxidizing marine archaeal communities from Monterey Bay, California, United States - M1 60m 3416 | ecosystem: Environmental > Aquatic > Marine > Intertidal zone | place: USA... | reverse complement strand
GATGATCAATATTTAGATCATTGTAGTGATGTGTAAAAATTTTTTCAGGTTTAAAAATACTAATTTCTTTTTCAATAGTTTTAATAATTTTTAGTAATGGTACAGTATCCATTTCATTATCAGGAAAATCATAAAAATTAACCTTATTGACAGATAATAGTTTACAAGCTTTTTTTGCTTGAGAACGTAAATGTATTATTTCTTTAGATAGAATCTTGCTTTCTTTTTTATTAATTTCATATTTTGGTAAATTACTATGACCAGGATTTTTTCTAGAAGTTATGCCAGTAGCTAAAAAGATTACTTTAACCTCGTCACCGTTTTTAGAATATTTTAACATGGTACCTCCCATACCTAAAACATCATCATCAGGATGAGCGGCTACTATTAGAATCCTCAATAAATAAATAAAAAATTCATTGGATATTAAATATTATCTTATAAAAAATACTTGAAAATACCACATTATTCAATATCTTCGGATTTTAAAGACTGATGCTTTTGTATGTCATATAAAACAGATTTTCCTATAATTTGATCAAGTTTTTCAGGAGGTAATCCAGTTCCAGGTCTTCGGATATCAACCATCTCATGAGTAATTCTGGTACCTTTTTTGATGTCCATCATAGCAATAATACTTACTCGGCTTGTCAATCTATTTTCCATTTCAGATTTTGTTGGTTTTTTGATCCCATTACCTTTCATTTTTTCCATATTTCGAATAGACTTGACAAGTTCTGAAAACTCTATCTTAGTTAAAGCATGAACATCATCAGGACTAGGAGTATTATTTTCATCACGAAAATGTTTCTCTATAACATTAGCTCCCAGTGTAGCAGCTGCTAAAGAAATTGAAATTCCAATAGAATGATCTGAAAAACCAACAGGAACATCAAATTCTTTCTTAAAGTTTGTAATACATTCTAAATTAGAATCTTCTAACTTTGCAGGATAATCAGAAACACAATGGAGTAATACAATTTGATTATTTCCTGTGGATTTTAATGTATTAACAGATTTTTTTATTTCATCTAATGTACACATTCCAGTAGAAACAAGTACAGGTTTATTCTGTTTTCCAACTTCCCGTAGTAATGGTAAATGACATGCTAGATCAGAGCCAATTTTGTTTACGGGTAAATTCATCTTTTTCATAGTATTCAAATCATCCATATGACTAGGTGCTGAAAAAATAGTAATACCAATTTTTTTAGCATATTCTACTATTTTGAATTGAATTTCTTCAGAAATTTCTAATTTTTTAAATAATTCATATTGAGAAACATGGCCCGTTTCTTCTAGATCAAGAAAATTATTTTTTGATGTTATAGTATCTGCTTTGAAAGTTTGAATTTTAATTGCATCGATTCCTATTTCTTTAGCTGAATCAATGAGTAATTTTGCCTCATCAAAATTCCTATATCCAGTACCAATTTCAGCAATAATATAACAAGGATCATCATTACTTATGTATTTTTGATCAATTTCTATTCTATCCATAATCATGATTATTTTAAATGGATTATTAAATGAATTTTATGGTTAAAATTGATAAGTGTGATTAAATGAATAATTTTATGACTCATTATTATCAACAAATTAAAAAAATTAAAGAGTTTGATTCGGTAGACTATATCAAATTCAAATATCAAAATAAATTTGTAACATTCAGGTTAGTAGATACTTCAGAAGAAACAATTAGGAATCTAACAAATTGGAGAAAAAATAATAGATTCATGTTTGGCACAAATTTTGAAATGAGTGAAAAAAGAACACTGGATTGGATAAAAAATAATTTAAAAGAAAGAAAAGACTGGATTTTATTTATAATAAACATTGATGGGAAACAATATGGAAATATGGGTACTGATCTTTATGATGAAAAAAATAATTCAGCAATATTAGATAATATAATGAAAGAACCATCATTCAATTATCCAGGTTTAATGACAATTGTTGAAAAAGTATATCTCAAATGGATGTTTGATGAATTAAAATTATCAAAAATTTCTGGAGATTTATTTACTGATAATTATAAAATGATGAATTTGCATTACAAGTGTGGTTGGAAAATTACAAATTCTATTCCATTAAAGAAAATTTACACTGAAGACGGGTGGAAATGGGAAGAAATGAAGTTGCAATCAGAGGAAGATTATGGTGAAAGATATTTTTGGCATCTTGAAATTACTAAAGAAAAATTAATGGAAAAAATGGGCGATATTGAATATGAAATATTATATTAACAATTATCAAAAAGAACTAAAAGTGTCAGGATTAAGAAAATAGTGAAATAAATGACATTTTTTCAGGATAAAATAAAACAAATTAAAGATGATAATTCAACTAGTATTCTTGAATTTAAATTTCTCCAAAAAACTGTTTCTTTAAAAGTAGTTGATGATTCAGATGAAACAATCAACCTATTAAGAAAATGGAGAAAAGAAAATTGGGACGGATTTGATTCAAAATTTGAAGTTACATTTAGAAATACAAAACAATGGGTTTTAAATCAAATATTAAAAAATCCTAATAGGATTTTATTTTTGATAATATTTGATGGTAAAAAAATTGGTCAATATGGGATAAACGGATATGATGAAAAGAATGATTCAATTGGATTAGGAGATTTGATTAAAGGTGAATCCAATATTGCTCCGGGAATTATGAGAATTGTAGAGAAAGAATTTCTCAAATGGATTTTCCAGAATCTAAAAATATCCACTATTAAAGCGAAAGTGTTTAGTGATAATTTTAAAACTCTCAATCTTCACAATGATACAGGATGGACAATGATTGACTCAATCCCGATTAAAAGAATGTACACTGAAGACGGGTGGAAATGGGAAGAAATGAAGTTGCAATCAGAGGAAGATTATGGTGAAAGATATTTCAATATTATTGAAATTACTAAAGAAAAATTAATGGAAAAAATTGAAAATAAAATCTAAAAAGATTATTTTGTATCTTGTTTTAACATTTTATAACCGTTATAATTCATCATAAGATCTTTAAAACTTCTAATTTTAGAAAGTCTTTTGAGAATATATGATGGTCGGAAATAATATTCATGATAAGCTTTTTTGGTCCAAGATGCTAAATCATTAGCTGATAAAGTTTGAGTAGTTAACACAGGAGCTTGAACACCTCCAGAACCAACTCCAGCATAAACAAATTGATCCCAGGTATCATCTAATTGAATCATGCCAGATTTTACAGCCTCATCATATAATTTATTTCCAGGAAATGGCATTGTAATTGCAAATTGTGCGTAAGTACAGTTTAATTTTTTTGCAAAATCTATTGTTTTTCTAATTGTTTCAGGAGTTTCTTTCGGTAATCCGATCATATAATATCCTACAGTTTCAATTCCAGCGTTATGAGTCCATTTTATGGCATCTTCCGCTTGTTTTAATGTCGCTTTTCCTCCCTTAATTTCATAAATAAATTCACCATGTTCAATTCCATAAGACATCATTCTACATCCTGCCTTTTTCATTGCAAAAAGCATTTCTTGATCAACCAAATCAACTCTAGTTTCAGCATCCCAAACTAAATCAAAACCAAGTTTTTCAGGAGTCATGGCATCTAAAAGCTTCATAGTAGCTTTTCTATTCAAAGACATTACATCATCATAAAATGTCAATTCTTCAATTCCATATTCTGAATGTAAAAATTTTATATGATCAACTACGTATTCTGGAGATTGATTTCTAAATTGTAATCCAAAACTATTTTCTCTATTACAATAATTGCAAAAGAATGGACATCCTCTACTCCACATAATACTGCACCATTTCTTCCCAGTACTTTTTGGTGGGTGTGGGTGATATCCATCTGGAAAATGTGGTAATTTATCATATGCAGGATATGGTAAGTCATCCATATTTTTAATATATGAACGTGGTTTTGTTGGTACTATTTTGCCATTTTTTCTAATGAATAATCCAGCAATATCTTCCAAATTATTTCCCATGACAAGTTCTTCAATTTGACCTTCGCTTTCATCATATGAAATAATGTCAAGTGCAGGACATTTTTGCATCGTAATATCAGCTAAAACAGCATGAGGTCCTCCTAAAACTGTTAAAATATTAGGATTAATTTCTTTTGCAACAGTTGCAGCTTCTAATGCAGGATTTGCAAAAGGAGTAAATGCTGAAAAACCAATTAAATCAGGATTGTGTTTTTTAACAGCCATTTTTACATCGTAAACATAATTTTCTGAAAAATTACCATCCAAAATATCTAAAACATTTACATCCGGTAGTCTTTCCAATACACCTGCTAAATATGCCAAACCTAATGGAGGCTGTGGATGTGGATCAGCGTCAGAACCACCTTGTAATGCATTAGAACCAGTTGGAGGACGAGTAAGCAAAATTTGTTTATATTTCACAATAATTGTTCTTTTGGAATTATATTTAAACTAAAGTCATTTATTTTCAATATTAAGGTCTAGTTTTAATTTTATTTGTATCTCAAAGGGTAGAACGAGCACATTTACTAAGTTTTTTAATAAATTTATTGAAAAATGAATTTGAAGATTTTGTGACAACATCTTTTGGAACCCATATTTCATCAGAAAATTTACTAGTAACATCTTTGTCTGTAACAGTTCGTTTTGAAAATATAGTGTCATATCTTTTAGAAAGATAACTACGATGTTTAATAATATAAGAATATACTAAAAGTTTTTCAATAAACATTCCTTTTCTCATATAATATAGTGATGTACCAATTTCAAAAATTATTAAAAATGGCAATAATTTCCAAAATGATTTTTTTGAAAAATTTGTATGAATGCAAATTTGCCTGTTTCGTTCTAAAAGATAGAATTTTTTAGAACTCCATGCAGTGTTAGGACTACCTTTATGAAAAACAATTACATTAGGTACAAAAAATGAAGAAATATCTTGCATTAATGCACGCCATCCAAAATCGGTATCTTCGACATAAGCAAAAAATTCAATATCAAATAATCCAATTTTTTCAAAAATATTTCTAGGCATAAATGCACATGTACTTGCAGGAAAATTAATTTCAAATTTATCATCGTATTGACCTCTGTCAAGTTCTCCAGAACCTCTTGCAAAACTAAAACCAAATATGTTTAACATGCAACCAGTAGAATTAATTTTTTGAGGTTCATCCATAAAAAGTAATTTTCCCTGATACAAACCATATCCATGTTTTTCATAACTCTTCAAAAATTCCTGTAACCAATTAGGCGAAACAATAGTATCAGAATCCAATAATACAATAAATTCTCCTGTAGCATTTAAAATTCCAGTATTTCTACCTGAAGCACCTAGATTAGTTTCATTATGAACTACTTTTATTTTTGGAAATTTTTCTTTAGCTAAATTACTACTATTATCTGTAGATTTATTATCAACTAAAATCACTTCAAAATTTTTGTAATCACATGTGAAAATTGATTCAAGACAATTTAACAAAAAATCTTTTCCATTATAATTTACAATAATTATACTAATTGAATTTTTTTCTTTCATATTATTTAGATAAAAATAGAGTTTTTAATAGTAATTAATTATCAATTTATTAGAAATCATAAAATATAATTAGTTTATGCGTATAATTCAACAATTATACTAAATTTAGAGTAAGTTATTCATAATTTTTTAGAAATTTAGCAATTGATTTTGCTGAAGTGCCTTGATGAACTAAACAATCATTTACAAAAATTTTTCCATTGTCTACTATTTGTTGACGAAAAGTATGATCATTTAGAACTTTATTCAAAATTGTTTCAAATTCTTCAATTGGTACAGTTAAACCAGGACTTGTTCTGTAAGTGTCAGGCGGTCCCCACCATTCTTTTATAGGTAAACGAATTACAGGTTTTTCTAAAACTTGTGCATCTAAAGCTGCACTTGTAACAGCAAGAGTAATCATCAGTTCGCATGATTCAATTAATGATGATATGTTTCCTTTGGTGATAACCTGAATTTCAGGATCAATTTCTTTTACAATATCTTTTTCAATTTTACCATCAAGGTATGGATGCATTTTAATAATAATTTTTTTCTTCGTTTTTAAAATAGCTTTGCAAATTTCTTTTAAAGTATTTTCATATTCTTTATGTGTATCTATAAAATAATCTTTAATATGATTAGTAGTAGCTGAACCTGCTGAAATTAAAATAAAATCTTTTTTTAATTTATTATTATTTGAATGTGTAAAAATTTTATCATGTGCAGAACTTCCTAATTCATGAATAATTTTTTCATTTATTCCAAATTTGTTGGCATATTTTTTAGCAGCATTACCCCAAACTAAAAATTCGTCAGATAAAATTGGCATTGAACCTGTGAATTCATTTATAACATTACTTTCAGGTCCATCAGAACCTCCTACACCATGTTGAATTAAGATAACAGGTATTTTTTGTTTTTTTGCCTGAGATATGATAAATTGATCAGTATGACTACTTTCAGATAAAACCAAAATACATTTTGGTTTAGTTTTTTCTAAAAGATTTTTTGCAAGATTAATTTCTTTAATCGCCTCACTTATTCGTCTCTTACTTAAACTAATAATAAATGGCTGAATAATTTTCCAAAAAGAAATTTGATTAATTACAAAAAAGTTTTCGAAATAATCATGATTTTCTAATACAGATAAAATTTTTGGTAAGATTTTTTCAGTATCAGAAAGTATTAACGATTGAATATTACTATTCATTAAATCATTCTCAGTAAAAATAGTTGTCTTGGAATTTTTTATAGACCGAAAAGAATCCATATTCCAAATTGCAGGTCTCTTTCGACCATAAAATATAGGATTTAAATGGTTTTGACTTAATTCAAATAATAATGAATTGTATTGGATTGTATTAAATTCAGTTAAAATTATTCCACGTTTTAAATTCTTTTTTGGACCAAAAATAGTACCAATTATGTTTTCCATTAATTTTTTAAATTTAAAATAATTTGAACGAGAAATTTTTATTTCTAATAAATTATTTTGTAATTTAATATAATCATTTTGAAATACATTAGATTCAAATTTTTGATTAGTAATTATACTGCAGGGTTTATTTTGTAAATTAATTAATTGTTTAAGTAATCCTGATGACATAAACGTAGCATTAGAATATTTTTTTAAAATTTTTTGAGTTTCAATTAATTTTTTTAAAAATGGAATTAAAAAAATGAAAATTTCTTGATAGAAAAAATTTTCTAAATTTAATCCTTCATATTGAAAAAATTTTTCTATTTTAGATGAATTGGCCCAATGTGCAAAAGAATAACATTTTTTTTGTATTTCATCAATCTCTTTAGAAATTAGAAAAATATCAGAAATTTCATGTGGGATGTTTTTTTTTTCTAATTTCTTGTGAGACTCAATATCAAAAGTAATTATTTTAGTATTATTAATTTTAAAAATTCGTTCTAAATCTTCTATATGAGTAGATTCATCAACTAGTGCAACAGATTCATAATTTGAAGGATTATTTGTCATTGTTCCATTTTTTCCATTCGTAGTCATCAAATAGAACATTTTTCATTTCATTATCATTTGGTTTCCAAGCAAGACTTGCCAATACTAGTATTTTTGAAGGTTTATCAGATAAGTTAAGGTGAGCTGATGCAAAATTTTTTGGAATACAAATTAGTACAGGCTTTTTTTCATCACAAATAATTTCATGATAAAGTCCATCTAGATCTTTAACAATAAAAACAACTTTTCCTTGAATACATGTCATGAAACTATCTCTTTTTGTATGAAGATGTGGACCTTTTGTTTCATTAGGATTTACGCATGTAAGGTAAATCATTTTAGGAGATTCAGGCAATATTTGATCCCAATCTCTCCAAACTACAGTTAAATTTCCATTAATTTGATTACTTGATGTATCTTTTGTTTCATGTGATTCTAAGTTAATTATTTTTATAGAATCATTTGTCATATGATTCGCAAGATAAAGTTATTATAAAAATATTCAATATTTTTGTTTTATGTGATTTCTTTAATTTAATGAATTTATTATTTAGTTAAATCTTAGTTAATTTTGAAAAAACATTAATTTTCAATTTGTGCGTAAATAATTTGACTACGACCTATGCCAATATCTGCAAAACGTTTGTAAATATTTCTTTTTAAATCATTTTTTTTAAATTTAATTAAATTTTTCTCAAATTGCATTCTTTCAGTATGTTTTTTCTTTCCAATTAGATCATTACTTAAATAATCATTACCCATCAAAAGAAACATTTCAAGAGGGAATGTAGATTCTTTTAAAAGAATCTTAAATGAATTAGATGTTAATAAATTAGATAAACTATCAAAATTGAAGTAATTAATATGAATTGGAGGATCAATCCAATACATGGGTTTGTTTAAAATTTTTTGGGCAATTTGTTGTAAAGGATTAAAATCGTTGGGAACTTCAATGATAAGTATACCTTGATCAGATAAAATAGATTTACATTTTTCTAAAATTTTTACAGGTGATGGAGTATGTTCTAATAAATTTTTCATATGAATTACATCAAATTTACTAAATTCTGAAAAATCAATATTTTGAAAAAAATCCTTAAGGATAGACAATCCTTTCTTCTCAGCATGGTTTGCAGCTACCTGAGAAGGTTCTATTCCCAATACATCCCATCCCAATTCTTTTGCTCTCAACAACAAAGAACCAGAACCACAACCTATATCCAGAAAATGTCCAGATTTTCCTAAAAAATTTTGAACACTAAATAATTTATCATCATAGGTAGTTTTCCAATATTCTAATTCAAGATTTTCTTTTTCAATATCATCAGGTTTAATTTTCTGAAAAAATTCATTTTTGTATAAATTTAACAAATTATCTTCAGTAGGTACAGGCATAACATGAATAAATTTACAATTTTCACACATTATTATTTTATAATTATTTTTTTCAGCAAGCTTTTTTCCATAATGATCTAACAAGACTATTCAACAAAATCTTTGTTATACTTATTAATTTTCTTAGTAATTAACAAATTTTTAATTATACAAAGTTAATTATACGTAATTCATAGAAAAAATATAAAAATGAAACTATTAGTTACTGGTGGACTCGGATTTATTGGAAGTAATTTTATTCAAAAAATTCTTCATGAAGAATCAGAAATAAAAATTATTAACATGGATGCTAAATTGATAGGCTCAAATTCTGAAAATTTATCAGGAATTAAAAATAATAAAAATTATGAGTTTGTAAAAGGAAATATAGTAAATAAAAATTCTATAGAAAAATTAGTTAAAAAAGTTGATGTAGTAATTAATTTTGCTGCAGAAACTCATGTAGATAGGAGTATCGTTAATCCAGAATTATTTTTAAAATCAAACTTACTTGGAGTTTATACTATTCTTGAATCTGTAAAAAAATTTAAAAAAAAATTAATTCAAATATCAACTGATGAAGTTTTTGGTAGTTTAAAGACTGAAAGTGCAAATGAAGAATTTTCATTTAATACATCTAATCCATATTCAGCTTCAAAAGGTTCAGCTGAATTATTAATTAATTCATATATCAAAACATTTGATTGTGATGTAAATATTACTAGATGTACAAATAATTTTGGTCCAAGACAATCTCCAGAAAAGCTAATTCCAAAAGTAATTTCATTAGCTGAAAAAAATCAAAAAATCCCAATTTATGGTTCAGGAAAAAATATCAGGGATTGGATATTTGTCATGGATCATTGTGATGCAATATTAAAAGTGATGTTAAATGGAAAAAGAGGAGAATCATATAATATTTCAGCAAGTAATGAAATTAATAATTTAAAAATAATTAAAATGATTTTAAAACTTATGGATAAACCAGTTGATCTAATTCAACACACGAAAGATAGACCAGGGCATGATTTCCGATATAGTTTAGATTCATCAAAAATTCAGAAAAAATTAAAATGGAGAACAAAATATAATTTTGAAGATGGGTTAGTTGAAACTATCACATGGTATAAAAAAAATAAAAAATGGAATAAAAATATGTCATCAGAGTTATTAAAAGAATACAGATAGAACAATAAAACAATATAAAAAAATTAAACATAGACTTATGATAATATTCCTTGCAATAATAGAATTAATTAAAAAATGGTAATTATAAAATCTGTTTTTTAAAAATTTTCAACTATTTTAGGCATAAATAATAATGAAAATCATAAAAATAAATAGCTAAATTTATTCAAACTAAGTAAGTTTGTCGTACATATCTACAATTAAAGAAATTTTTGAATTATTTATTAATAAAAGAAAATTTCATATGTTCCCAATTATCATTTTACTAATTGCATTGATTGGAGTAACATCCCTTGCACAATCAGGTTTAGTAGCATTCATCTATCCTATATAAAATGAAAACATCATCCCCTAGATTCAAATCACTTGCAGTTACAGCTGGATTATCATTTTGGTTTTTTATTATCACCTCTAGTACTAAATTTTTTTCTTTAGAAATATTATTAATTTTTATTGTAATTGTATTAACAACAACTCAAATTTTTTCAAAAAAGATTTCAAAAGGATTAGATCTTTTTGCAGTTATTAATACTAAAATTTTTTTAGGAATTTTATTTGGCACAATAATTTCTATTTATGGAATATTTTTTAGATTGTTAAAAATTGATTTACTTCGATTAAAAAAACAAAGTGATTCCTATTGGTTAGATATTGAAAAAGCACCATTTGAACAAATCAGGAAACAATACTAATGTATAATTTAGGAATATCTTGTTATTATCATGATTCAGCAGCAGCAATACTCAAAGATGGACATGTAATTGCAGCAGTTGAAGAAGAAAGATTCTCAAGAAAAAAGTTTGATGATGATTTTCCACACAAAGCCATCGAATGGTGTCTAAATGAAACAGGAATTACACCTGATCAGATTAATTCAGTTGCATTTTATGACAAACCTGTTTTAAAATTTGAGCGATTGTTAGATAATTATATAGCAGTTGCTCCACGTGGACTGTATAGTTTTTTGGATGTTATTCCAAAATGGATTCATAAAAGATTATGGATTAAAAATGATATTAAAAAAGCACTAAAGGGATTCAAAGGAGAAATAATATTTCCTGAACACCACTTGTCACATGCAGCACACGCATTTTACACCTCATCATTTGAAGAATCAGCTATTCTTACAATTGACGGGGTAGGTGAATGGAGTACAACATCATATGGGTATGCCAAAAATAATTCTGTGAAAATTACAAATGATATTAGATGGCCACATTCACTGGGGTTATTTTATTCAGCATTCACATATTTTCTAGGATTCAAAGTTAATGAAGGGGAATACAAGTTAATGGGATTATCATCTTATGGTAAACCAAAGTATTATGATTTAATTATAGATAATCTAATTGATGTAAAAAATGATGGAAGTATTCATCTTAACATGGAATACTTTGCATTTACATATGATAAAGTAATGACTAGTAAAAAATTCTCAAAACTATTTGGTATTTCACCAAAAACAAGAGATGAAAAAACTCTACAAATTCATTTTGATATTGGTGCTAGTGCACAAAAAGTATTAGAAGATGTAATTTTAAAAATGGTAAATCATATTCACACCAAAACAAAAATGAAAAATCTATGCATCGGTGGAGGAGTTGCACTAAATGGTGTAGCAAATTATAAGATACTGTCTGAAGGTCCATTTGAGAATATTCACATCCCACCATCTCCAGGGGATGCAGGTAGTGCAGTAGGAGCTGCACAATACTTGTATTATGTTTATCATAAAAATTCTAAAAATACATCTGACAATACACGGTTAATTCAAGAAAATGTATACGTTGGTCCATCATATGACAATAAAGAGATTAAATCATTTTTGGATTCCAGAAATATTTCATACGAATCCTTTGAGGGAATTTTATTATTGCAAAAAACTGCACAATTAATCGCTGACGGAAATGTAGTTGGTTGGTATCAAGGAAAGATGGAGTGGGGTCCACGTGCACTTGGAAATCGAAGTATTCTAGCAGACCCTAGGCGTGCAGACATGAAAGATATTCTTAATGCCAAAATCAAACATCGTGAGTCATTTAGACCATTTGCACCATCAATAATAGAAGAATTTACATCAGAATATTTTGAGATGGACATTCCTAGTCCATACATGCTAATGGTAGCACCTGTGAAAAAACCAAAAGAGATTCCTGCAGTGACACATGTAGATGGAACAGGACGACTCCAAACAGTTTCAAAAGAAAGCAATGAGTTGTATTATAATTTGATAAATGAGTTTTACAAAATTACTGGAGTTCCAGTAATAATTAATACATCAATGAATGTGATGGGAGAACCAATAGTAAACACTCCTGAACAAGCATATCAAATGATTGTAAAAACAGATATGGATTATTTAGTTATGGGAAATTTTTTGGTGAAAAAATAATGTCTGTACAAGTATCATATAAAAAACAATTTATTTTTGCAATTATATTATTATTTTCATTTTTAATTATAATTGAAATTGGAGCTAGAATGTATGATTATTTTGAACCATATTGTGGATTAAAAAATGAAAAAATTATTTATTCAGATATAGATTATGTAACTAAAAGTCAAATTTGTGAAAGTTGGTTATCACTAATATGGTATTGGGACGAGAAAACAGATACCTATACCTTAGAACCCAATCAACACAAATCAACTGTAAATATTAACAGTCATGGTTTAAGAGGTGAAGAATTTTCTGCTGAAAAACCTGATGGAGAATACAGAATTTTCCTTGTGGGTGGTTCTACTACTGCTAGTTTAAGAGCTATTTCTGATGATCATACACCAGCAGGATATTTAGAGAAAAAAATTGATGAAAAGTATCCTACTAAAAATATAGAGGTAATAAACGCAGGCATACCGGGATTTACTTCTACTCAAGAAAAAAAATTAATTGAGAATAAGATTGTAAATCTTGAACCAGATTTAATTATAATTTATGATGGAACAAATGATGTTAATTTACCATATGGATTTATTCCCCACAAAGGATCATTAAGAGATGTGTTATCAGATGTAATTAATCGGTATCTACCATTTTGGGAAACAGTGCCAGTCATTTATCATTTTATTACTCAATCAACACAAGAAATAGAAAAACAAGTATTTGATAATAGTGACATAGAATTGAAAGCTAGTACGTGGGCAAATAATCATAAAAGTGTATGTGAATTAGGAAAAATTCAGGGATACGAAACTATAATTTTATTACAACCAATTTTAGGTACTGGTGAAAGGGATTTAACACAATGGGAACAAAAACAATTTGAGTATTTTGATCAATCTAAAGTTATTTCAGCATATGAATTATTTGCAAAAAAATTAAACAACTTAGATAAAAATTGTATGATGACAAATGATTTGAGAAATATTATGGATAATGTTAAAGGAGATGTATATTTTGATAATGCACATATTGGTTATCAAAATAATGAGATTGTTGCAGAAAAAATTTTTAAATTAATAAAACCAATTATTGAATATAATTAAAAAAAGTGTACAAAGTTAACCATATATAATTTATAGTTCACATGGGTAAAAATGAAATTATTAGTCACTCGAAGAGATGGATTTATTGGAAGTAATTTAATTTTACATATATTAGCAAATTTTCCAAAATTTGAAATCATTAATCTTGATGCTGGATTAAAAAAATACTGTAAATTGCTAATTTAACTAATCCTGGATGATGGGAAAATTTGTCAGAAGGCATATTTGACCATATACCTTGGAAAAAATAGATTTATTTTATTAGTCGATATTTTGGTAATTACTATATGAAAGGCATTTTACTTCATGGCGGTCATGGTACGAGATTACGACCTTTAACTCATACTGGTCCTAAACAACTTCTTCCAATTGCAAACAAACCCATGTCTGAATACTGTATAGAATCCATGATAGAAGCAGGAGTTACAGAAATTGCAATAATTATTGGAGGAATTGGTTCAAAAAAAGTTCATGAATATTACGGTAATGGAGAAAAATTTAATGTAAAAATTACATATGTTAAACAAAATGAACCTCTAGGAATTGCTCATGCAATTAATTTATGTCGTAATTTTGTAAAGAATGATAAATTTTTAGTTTTTCTTGGAGATAATATTATTCAAAAAAATATTAGTAATTTTGCAAATGAATTTTTAAAATCTAATGATGACGCTTCAATTTTATTATGTGAAGTGAATAATCCATCAAGATTTGGAATTGTAGATATGCATGATGGTAAAATTACTAAAATTATGGAAAAACCAAAAGATCCACCAACAAATTTTGCAGTTACTGGAATATACTTTCTTACTCCAAAAATTTTTAAAATTATTGAAAATTTAAAACCATCATGGAGAAATGAGTTAGAAATTACTGATGCATTACAAATTCTTCTTTCTGAAAGTAATAAAATTACATATCACATAATAACAAATTATTGGAAAGATACAGGAACTCCAGAAGACATCATTAATGCAAATAGAGAAATTCTTAAAAATAAAAAAAGTTATTTTTATGGAGAGAAAAGTAATGATTCATCATTAATTGATACTGTTTTAGTTGGAAAAGGTACAAAAATTTTAGGTAATTCTCAAATTAAAGGACCAATAATAATTGGAGAAAACTGTATAATTGAAGATTCATTGATTGGACCTAATGTAAGTATTGGAAATAATACAAAAGCAAAAAAATGTCATATTAAAAATTCAATTATTATGGAAAATTGTAATTTACAATCAAGTATTCATTTAAACAATAGCATTATTCCACATAATTCAGAAATTAAAATTAATGATGATAAAAAAGAAGTCACATTAATTTTAGGAGAAGGGACTAAAATATTTCATAGTAAAGTTGATCAAACAAGTTAAAAATAGTAAAAACAATTTTTAATTAAATGAAAATACTTATTCCATCTTCAGTATTTCCCACTCAAAAAAATAGATTGGTACAATATGCCTATAATTTAAAAAATAGTGCTAAAGATAACAATATTCAACTAATTTGGGTAATTAGTCAACCAAATAAATTTTCTGAGATAAAATTTGAAGATGATCTAGTAATTGATATACATCAATTTACAAATGCAATAAAAGTTATTGAAAAAATAAAACCAGATTGCGTTTTAACAAATAATAATTCTAGGGAACCCATAACCATGTCATTTATTTTGGCTGCAAAAAAGAAAAAAATTCCTTTAGTATATTATTATTTAAATGATCAAGCACCTAAATTAGGTGTAGGTGCATACAAATCACAAAAAGAAAATCTAACTATCAGATTTCGTAGTTTAATATCAGATAAAACTCCAATGGATTCAAATGAAAAAAAGAAACTAAGAAGAGCTTTATTTTTCATGTATAAAAATAAATTTCTTATGAAAACTAGACATGAATCTGGCATAAACTGGATTATAGTGTTAAAAGATTTTTTTGAGGATATCTTAAGTTATGTAAATTATAAAAAACCAATTTGGAATAATTTAGCAGATCTGAATTTATGTTCAAACCAGGAATTATTTGAATTTTGGACAAGTATTGGAATAGATAAAGAAAAGATAATCATGACAGGAAGTCCATATTGGGATAATATTTATGAAAAATTTAAAAATTTAAAAAATTATGAAAGAAAAAATGATGATGAGATTAGAATTTTAATAACAACTGCAGGAATGGTAGAACATGAACTTTGGACTGAAAAAGAAAGAGAATTTTATCTAAATGAATTATTTCAAAATCTAAATAAAGATAGTAAAATTACATACTGTATTAAAATTCATCCTGCTTCAGAAAATAAAATATTTTATCAAAAATTTTTAGCAGAAAGAAAAATTAATGCAGTAATATATCAACATGAGGATTTATACGAATTAATGAAAAAATTTGATATCATAATCTCGTATGGTTCATCAACAGTTCATACTGAATGTGCATATGGTGGAATCAAAATGATTCTATTGGACATTAATTGGGATTACAAACAAAAGAATTTAGTTGATGAAGCAATAAGATCTGGTTATTTTATGTATTGTAAAAAATTCAAAGATTTACTTCCTCTAATAAACCAATTACAGAAAAAAGAAATTGAATTTAGTGATGAATTAATTCAAGCAAGAGAGAAAATGTCATATAAATTTGATGGAAAATCTGGAAAAAGGGCAAGAAATGCAATAAATAATTTAATAAAAAATTATAAAAATAATTTAAAAAAATAAAATAATCATAATAATTAATCTGTTAAATAAATATAATTATTAAAAATTAGTTATATCCAAAAATTTTATTTGCAATTTGATTGTAAGATGCTACTTTTTTTAATGATGGAAGATAATTTTTTACATATTTATCATCGGATAACATAGATGCAATTTCTTCTGTAATTCCTGTTTTAGATTTTGGGAATGGAGTATACAAAGGAACTTTTTTCCAAGATATTTCTCCCAATTTACAAAAATACAATTCTTCTAATGGTGATAACCGATATTTACCTTTTTTAGTCATAATTTCTATGTTCCACTTACCTGCTGATTCCCAATTAGCATGATAAGAAAAAGGTATTTTTGATGTAGAAATTCCTGAACCTACAAAAATTGAACCCGATTTATGCCAATCTAAATGTCCAAATTGATACGAATTCAATTTTTTTGGCATTCCAATTAATTCAAATGCCATAGAAATTAGATGTAGTGAATTACTTACTCCCCATCGTTGATATACATCTGATTCATATTTATTAAATATAATTTTATGAATCCATTCTGTAAAATCAAAATTGCATGAGGAAATTTCCTCAGTAGATAAAATAGACTTTAGTTTTAAAAAGCTTGGATACAACAATCTGTTATATGCAATTCGAACATTTTGATTTGTAATTATTTCTGATAATTGCATTAGTTCGGATGAGTATAATGAGCCAGGTTTTTCAATTAAAATATTTTTAAAATTATTTTTTAGTAGATTTTTTGTTGCATCATAAAGTAAATGAATAGGTAAAGCAACAATTACCAAATCAGATTCACCAAGATTCTTTAAATTTTTCTTATATCCTCCAGATAGATGTTTTTTGAAATTAAAATCCTTGCAAAATTTATCACCTTTTTCCTTAGTATTAGATATAATTTGAACATCACGAATTTGCATTTCATTTAGTGCAATAGCATATTGTTGTGAAATTAAACCAGTTCCAATTAAAACTACAGAATGTTTTTGAAAATTTTGCTTACGAATATTCTTTAGCCATGAATTGGAAATAGTAGAATCTTTCAAGTTATAGGACATTTTTTTACCTTATAATTAAAATGCTTGAAAATATGATTATTAAAAATTTTAAATAATTCAAGATGTGAATTGTAAGAGTCTTCTAAAGTAGGTAACAAACAAGATTTAGTTTTTAATATATCTGAAATTATTTTATACGTAAGTTCACTAGTATGACCAAATTTAAATGATAACTTAGGAGGATTTTCATCATTTGACAAGAAAAATAATTTTTCTTTTAACTCATTAATTACAATATGTCGTTTTCCATCATAGATTTCAACAATTGATGATGGGGAAGTAGATTGATTATTATGTGTTGAAATTGTCAAAAAAGAATTCTTTTTGTTTGTACCTATAATATTACCAGCAAATTCTTTAAAATATTTTCCACGTTTATTAGAATAGATTTTATCAAATAAATAATTTCCATTTAATTTAATATTAAAATCATTGTTAAACCAACAAAAAAGATCTATAAAATGAATTGAACTTGTACCTAATCCAGAATTACTCAAATAAACACTAATCTCTAAAGACTTTGATGTTGAAAATAATTGTTTAATTTTTTGATATGATCTAAAATATCTTCTATTTGTATTAACCCAACCATTTGCATTAAATTTTTTGAATAGTGAAATTAGAGATTTGTATTCATTTTGAGATTGACATACCATCTTTTCAATTAAAAATTTCTTATTTCCTTGTTTTAACAAAGTTTCTATAACGTTCACACGATCAGCAGAAGTTGTTGCAACAATTACAACATCTCCAAAATTAGTTAGATCCTCAATAGAACGAAACCATTGAATTTTTGGATGTTTTTTAATTGGAAATTTTTTAATTAGGGACATAGCAATATTTTTAGATTTATTATTAGGTTCAACTACATCTATAGATAATGTGTTTTGAAAATTCATTAGTGATTGAAGGTGTCTGCTACCTATATTACCACATCCAACCAAAATTAATTTTTTAGTCAAAGTAGATTTTGTTATTAGTTAATACAATAAATCAATTTCTAACGATTGAATGTTTATTAGAGTATACAACAAATCTAAAAAACTGAATGAAAAATAACATGGATATCAAACTTTTAGAAGGATTAGAGAGAAAAAGTAATATCAATAAACCATAAATCAAACTTAGATTTAATTATGATAATTCATGTTCTTACAAAAAAATCTAATAAAAGTAGAAAAGAGGGAAATTAATGAGTAGTCAAGAGGATATAAAAATACAACAAATAGTGAAACAGTCAATTAAAACAATTATAGATATTGAAAAAGATTCTAAAAAAATTATTCAAATAACAAATCAAATTGTTAATTCTATATCGTTAGGGAAAAAAATAATAATATTTGGTAATGGAGGTAGTGCAGCAGATTCTCAGCATATTGCAGCAGAATTAATAGGGAGATATGCACTAGAAAGAAAAAGTTATCCTGCTATTTCATTAACTACAGATACATCTGCATTAACTGCAATAGGAAATGATTATACTTTCAATGATATATTTAGTAGACAATGCCAAGGTCTCGTAAATAATGGAGATGTAGTAATTGGGATATCAACTAGTGGAAATTCAGAGAATGTAAGAAGAGGATTAGAAGTTGCGAAAGAGAAGGGGGCATTTACAATTGGCTTATTAGGAAATAAAGGCGGAAAAATTAAAAATGTTGTTAATATTGATGTTTCAGTTGAATCAGAATCTACTCCAAGAATTCAAGAAACACATAGAGTCATTTATCATATAATTTGTCAAATGGTTGAAGAAAAATTATTAGAAAAGGAAAAAAATAATGAATATTAATTTTGAAGGAAAAAATTGTTTTATTAGTGGAGCAAGTGGAGGATTAGGACAAGAAATTGCAAAAGAACTTGCTAATCAAAAATGTAATTTATTTTTAACAGGTAGAAATGAAAAAAAATTAATAGAATTAAAAGAACATATTAAAAATTCAATTAATCATACATTAGAAATTCAATACCAAGAAGGTGATTTAAATAATTTAGAAGATTTAAAAAAAATAATTTTTAGTGCAAAAAAATCATTTAAAGTATTTGATATATTAGTAAATAGTGCAGGAATTTTTCTTAGTAAATCAATTCAAAATAGTTCTTTAGAAGAGTTTGAAAAAATATTTAATGTTAACATCAGAGCGCCTTTTATTTTTTGTAAGGAGTTCTCAGAAGAAATGCTCAAAAATAAATGGGGAAGAATTGTTAACATTGGATCGAGTTCATCATATTCAGGTTTTAAGAATGGCTCTATTTACTGTGCATCAAAACATGCAATTTTAGGTCTATCTAAAACATTACAAAATGAATTGAAATCAGAGAATGTAAGAACATTTTGTATTTCTCCAGGTTCAATTAAAACAGAAATGGGGAAAATGACAAAAGAGCAAAACTTTGAAACATTTTTAGATCCTAAAGAAATTGCTAAGTATGTGATTTTCGTAATATCATTTGATAAAGATTTGATTTCAGAAGAAATTAGATTAAATAGAATGAATATAGAATGAATATCAAATATTAGCTCGAAGTTTTTTCATGGCAGGTATTTCAGAATCATAAATTCGTTTAACACCGTCACCAAGAACCATTTTAATTTGTCTTACATTTTTTACCATTCTATCTAAACCTCCTTGTTCTAAAGATGCAGATTGATCAGAACCATACATAGAACGATCTAAAGTAATGTGTCTCTCTATAGAAGTAGCTCCTAAAGTAGCTGCAATAATACAGCACAGATAAGATACAGTCTCATGGCCACTATAACCCACATCACAATCAAATTCATTTTTTAATGTTAGAATACACTGAAGATTAGCTTCTTCTAGTTTCATAGGATATGAGCTATTAGAATGCATTAATTCAAAAGAACAGTTATGTTTTTGGAATATCTCTACCGCCGTACGAATTTGATCTATATTACTCATTCCAGTACCAATAAACGTGTGTTTACCTTCTTTTGCAATTACCTCTAATAAGGAAAGATTTGTTAGCATTGCAGAAGCTATTTTATTATATTTTAAACTATATTGTTGTAAAAATATTTGAGAATCAATATCCCATGATGATGCATACCAATCAATTTCTTTTTCTTTACAATATTTATCAATGATATCAAATTCTTTTTTTTCAAATTCTAAACCCAATTTTTGATCTCTAGTTGTTTTACCCCAAGGACTATCACGTGGAGTGTCCAAAACTTCTTTTGAATAAACTTGATCTATTGTTCGTTTTTGAAATTTTACAGCATCACAACCACATTCTTTAGCCATGTGAATGAGTTTTTTGGCGATGTTTATGTCTCCATTATGATTAATTCCTATTTCTCCAATAATAAACGGCAACAAAGTTCTATGAATAGTTCTTATGTTTATTATTTTGTATTAATAAAATTAAATCTGCTAATTCTCTAAAGACACCATTTCCAGAATTATACTTGGATGTATAATCAGATATTTTAATTGCATCATCAGATGCATCAGAAGGAGTTACAGAAAGACCAACACGTTTTAAGAGTTCCAAATCATTAACGTCATCACCAATATATGCAATTTCTTCTGTTTTTAACTCATAAACTTTACAAACTTTTTCTAAAATATCTTCTTTTTTTATAATTCCTTCATATAATTTCTCAATATTCATCTTGTCTGACCATTTTTTTGTTACAATATTCTTTTCCTTTGTAACAATAATTGTAGGAATTCCCTGTTTTTTTAACAAATTCACTCCCATTCCATCACGAACAAAAAATCGTTTCATAATATCACCATCTTTTGTATAATACATTCCACCATCAGTCAAAACACCATCAACGTCAGTCAAAACGAGTTTAATTTTTTGAAATTTTTTTAAAAGTAATTTAGAAACCAATATCTTAATTTACAGAACAGATTTAATAAGTTCTACGTGAATTTTAACATGATATCTAATCTGAACATAGGAATCATGCAAGGAAGGTTATCTCCAAAAATTAATAATCAAATTCAAGCATTTCCAAATAAATATTGGGAAAATGAATTTAAGATTGCATCAAAAAATAAAATTTATTCGATAGAATGGATAATTGATGAATATAAAAATCCTATAACAGATGAAACACAAATTGATTACATTAAAAAAATATCAACAAAATATAATGTAAAAATAAATTCTATTTGTTGTGATTTTTTTATGAATAATTTATTATTTAGAATTTCAAAAGAAGAACAAAAGAAGAACATTTTAGTATTAAAAAAAATAATGAAAAATGCAAATGCACTTAAAATAAAAATTTTAGAAATACCTCTTGTTGATTCATCTTCAATAAAAAATGAAAAAGAAGAAGAAGAATTAATCATAAATTTAAAAGAAATTACACAAGAAGCTAAAGATTTAGGAATATTAATTGGTCTTGAAACTGATTATCAACCTAAAAAAATATTAAAATTATTAAAAAAAATTGATAATGAGAATATTGTTATTAATTATGATACAGGAAATAGTGCATCATTAGGATTTAATCCAAAAGAAGAATTAACTATGACTGGAAAATATATTAAAAATATCCATATTAAAGATAGAAAACTACATGGGAGTACAGTTCCATTTGGACAAGGAGATGTCAATTTTGATTTATTTTTTTCAACTTTAAATGATATAGAGTATAAAGGAGATCTTATACTCCAAGGTGCAAGAGTAGAAAATGAAAATCCAGAGATAACTATTACAAAGTATAGAGATTTTATTTTAAAATACATTGAAAGATATTTTTAGGTTGTTTTGGTCTATAAGATAGATAAATTTGAAGATAATAATCACAGGTTCAGAGGGATTAATTGGGAAAGAATTAACAAATTATCTATCCCAAAATCATGAAATTATCAAATTAGACTTAACACTTGGACATGATCTCACAGATGAAAAATTTGTCAAAAAATGGTTTAGTCAAAATTATGGGGATTCACTCATCAATTGTTTTGCATTAAATGATCATGTCGCCATAGGGGAAAAAAGACCAACTTTATTTGAATTTTCATTAGAATCATTTAACAAATTTCTTGAGATTAATCTAACAGCATTATTTTCAGTTTGTAGAGAATTTGCTAAAAACAATGAAAATAGTACAATAGTAAATTTTTCAGCATCTACAGGAATTGTTTCAGCTAGACCAGATCTTTATGATGGTGGACATAAACATCCAGCATATTCAATTTCAAAAGCAGGTGTTACAAATATGACAAAATTTCTTGCAACACATCTAGCCCCAAAAATTAGAGTTAATTGCATATCACCAGGAGGAATCGAATTTAATCAAGATGATGAATTTAAACAAAAATATTCAGAATTAACTCCATTAAAAAGAATGATGAAGAAAGAAGAACTTAATGAAATTGTAGAATATCTCTGTTCTTCAAAATCATCATATGTAACTGGAGCAAATTTTGTATTAGATGGTGGATGGACTATTTGGTAGTAGGATTACTTAGAACCATATGCTAAAATTTGTCTTTCAACACTCCATCTAAATAATTTAATTCCTGTTAATGAAGTAAGAGAACGTCCTGTTTTATTTGAAAAAAATTTTCTAAATATAGATGCAATAAATTTAAAAAAAGATGATGACCAAAGTAATTCATGATAATAAAAAATTTCTGCATGAGTATCTTTAAACCCAGATAATATGAGAAGATCTTTCAAGCCTTTTGGTTGATATGGATGAACATGTGTAGGATCATCATAAAATGTTTTAATTTGACTTGCCCATTCAGGCGTTAGAGAAATAAAAAGTCCACCAGGTTTTAAAATTCTTAAAATTTCGTTCATTAAATGAGTAGGATCATGAATGTGTTCAATGACAGATTTTGTAAAAATTATATCAAATTCATTATCATCAAATGGAAAATTTTCTTTTGAAAAGTCTAAAATTTCAAGTTTTGAAATTTCTTTTGGTGCAAAATTTTGTATACGTTCAGATGCATCAACACCAGAAATATCTAAACCTAATTGACCAAAAGCAGTTAAAACTTCACATCTGCCACAACCAACATCAAGAATTTTATTATTTTCTTTTAAGTTGAATTTGTTAACTATATGTTTTGCAAGTTTAAAAGGAAAGTCAGTTCTTGGCTTATCATTTTCCGCATAAGTTACATCTAGATAATCAATATCATCATTTTTCTTACTCATTATAATACATGAAAATTAGCAGTTTTTAGATATTTGTTTTTATAAAAAATACGTTTTTGAGAACAATTAAAGAATTTTTGAAGAATATCAGCACAAAATTATAGAATAAGACGTTTTTAAAAATTATTGAAATTCGATTATTTTTTTAAGGTAAAAAAAAATAAGAAATTATGCATAAAGTAATTAAATTTGGAATTATCGGTTGTTCAGAAATTGCAGATAATTCCACTATTCCAGCAATTATCGAATCAAAAAAAGCTCATGTTGAAATGATAGGTAGTAGATCATTAAAAAAGGCTAAAAAATTTGGAAAAAAATTTTACTGTAATAATTTTGGAACATACGAAGAAGTATTAGAAAATGAAAACATAGATGCAGTATACATATCAGTTCCAGTAGGACTTCATAAAGAGTGGTCCATAAAAGCAGCCAAAGCTGGAAAGCATATCTTATGTGAGAAATCATCATCATCATCATATTTAGATTCATTAAAAATGGTAAAAGAGGCAAAAAAAAATGAAATTAGAATAATGGAGGGATTTATGTTTAGATTTCATCCATCGCATAATAAAGTACAAGAATTAATTGAATCAGGTAAAATTGGAAAAATATATTCTTTCTTTGGTAGATACGGATTTCCAAATCCTTCTAAAAACAATATTCGTTTTAAAAAAGATTTAGGAGGAGGTATTCTAAATGATGCAGGATGTTATCCAATTTGTGCAAGTAGAATTATTTTTGGAAGGGAGCCTATAGGAGTTTTATGCCAATCAATTTTAGATAAAGATGAAATAGATATCAAAACAACTATTCATCTAAAATATAGCAATAATCAATTTGCGCAAATGATTACAGGGTATGGAATGTTTTATCAATCATCATATTCATTATGGGGAACAAATGGATTATTACGATTAAGTAGATCATATAATGTTCCAAGTGATATGAAACCTATGATTTCAATTAATCATGGGCAAAAAGAACAAAGAATTTTAATTCCACCAGTTAACCATTTTAAATTAATGATAGATGCTTTTTCAAAAGAAATTACTAATGAAAAAAAGTGTAATTTTATTTTTGAAGATGATCTCTTAAAACAAGCAAAGGTAATGCAAGCAGCTAGAGATTCAGTTAAAAAAAATAAATTTATAGAAATAAAAACTTGAAAAAAATGGACTTTTTAGAATTTTGTCAATAAATATAGATATTTTTATAATTGCTCGTTCAGCTAGTCATAGATTACCATTAAAACATTTGAAAGAAATCAATGAAAAACCAATAATAGAACATCTAGTAAATAGAATGAAAAAATCAAAAAAAATAAGAAAAATTATTGTTTGTACAACATTATTACCATCTGATGATAAGTTATCAGAATTTTTAAAAGAGAAAAAAATTGAATGTTTTCGTGGCAGTAATAAAGACATTATAGAAAGATTACTAGATGCTGCTAAATTCTATAAAACAGATATCATTATTGATGTAAGTGGAGACAAAATTTACACTGATGTATATTATGTAGATAAAGTAGTAGAAATTCTTAAAAAAGAAGATATAGATTTTGTTCGTGGTAGTAGATCAATTTCAGAATTTGAACCAAGTGATCATTTTATTCACGGGATCATACCAGGTGGATTTAAAACAAAAATTCTTAAAAAAATTTATCAATTAAAAAAAACTGAGAATACAGAAGATGGATACACAGAATTTTTTACATCATCAGAATGGGTGAAAAAAAAATATCTTATTCCTAAATTAGATATTAATAAAAATAAAAATATTAAACTTGATTTAGATTATCCAGAAGATTTGAAATTAGCTGAAATAATTTTTCAAAAACTGGGTAATGATTTTCATGTAAAAGATATTTTAAATTTATTAGAAAAAAATCCAGGATTAATTAAAATTAATGAATCCAATATAGAAAGTTGGAAAAAGAATTATGTTAAACTAAAAACAGATTATTCATTAAAATAAAAATATCATAAAGAATTTTCTTTAAAATAATCTAAAGTTTTTGAAATACCATATTTAGCAGAAACATTAGGCTTCCAACCCAACAAAGACAATTTTGAATTATCAACTAGGAAATTACCCACATCAACTTTCGAAGTGTATGTAGGGGATTCAACATATTTTACAGAAGTACCAGTCAATTCATAAAGCCATTTACCTAAATCATGAAACCAAGTTTTTTGACCAGATGCGATCCAATATAGATTTCCGGAAATACCCTTATTCATTATAGTTTTTAGACCACTAACAACATCTGAAATAAAAATAAGATCACGAAAAAATTCACCCTTGTTATAGATAGAAATTTCATTTCCCTTATAGGCTTGATAAATAAGAAAATTTACAGCATTCTTTGTAGGAGTTTTGTATTGCTCAAGGGGACCAAAAGAATTTGTTATTCGAAATATCATTGCATCAATATTGAATAAATTATGATAAATTTTACAATAATTTTCACTTGTTAATCTATTACTACCATAAATTGTTGTAGGATTACAAATAGAATTTTCATTTATTGGTAACTCAGTAGGTTTTCCAATTACGATGAAAGTACTGCCCAAAATAAATTTACAAGGCAAAGAGTGATTTCGAATTGTTTCTAAAATTACTAATGTAGATTTTGCATTTACATCTACATCATACATAGGGTTTTCAAAAGATTGTTTATGTGATGTTTCTCCAGCTAAATGAAAAATAACGTCAGGTTTATGATCTAAAATAGATTTTGAAAGTTTAGAAAAATCTGTGACATCCACATAATCAATGTGAATTTTATCAGTCATTTTGACATTATTTAATTTATTTTTATTTCTAATTACTAAAATAATATCATGATCATCTGAAGACAAAGAATTTATTAAATTACTTCCTACAAAACCACTACCACCAGTAACAAGAATTTTCATTAATACTCACCTCTAAATTTTAATAATTTAGAAATATTTTTAGTTGAAAACATACAAGTAACATTCAACATTTTTTAAAAGATAAATTTAGAGCGTCATAATAAGATTGAACGTTACCAACATCTAATTCAAATTCAGAAGAACCAATTGGAATTGCAAGAACTTTATGCCCATCAGAAATTAATTTTTTTATGGCATCGGTTAGCTGATATTCATTATTTTTTCCACGTTTTATTTTATGGAGATATTTAAAAATAATAGGTTTAAAAATATAGCAAGGCAATAAACCATAATTTGATTTTGGCTTAATAGGTTTTTCATCAACATCAGTAACAGAAAATAAAGAATTAGAAATTTTAACTAATTCAGGTACACCATAATTTTTTGGGTTTTTAATTTTTTTACATAATAGAATGGCAGAAGCTGAAGGATTCTCATCGTATGTCTTCATTAATCTAGAAATAGTAGAATTTGTTTTACTAAAAATTGAAACATCACCACCATGAACAATAAAATCATCATTTCCAATATAAGATTCTGATTTTTTTACTGCATCACCAAAACCTAATGGTTTATCCTGATTAATCCAAATTAAATTAGATTTTAAAATTTTTTTATAAAATGAATTAAAAAGTTTTCTTTGAATAAGTGGTAATTGAGTTTGGTATAAAAAATCTAATGTAAAATGATCCTCTATAGATCTTTTTCCCCTACCAACAATAAAACAATAATTTTTAATTCCATTTTTGTATAAATCCTCAAAAATTAATTGAAGTATAGGAATCATAATTTTATCACCATTAGAGGACCTAGAAAAAATAGGAAGCATTTCTTTCGGTAATTCTTTTGTAACAGGAAGTAATCTAGTACCTTTTCCAGCTGCAGTAATAACAGATTTCATCAAAAAATCATTATTTCTATATTCAATATACTTTTAAATTTTAAGATTCATAATTTCAAAAAAAATGAAACCAATTAACAAATAAACAAGTAAAAATGGCATAAATTATGACTACACTTGGAATTGTTGGAATAGGAAAATGGGGACAAATTTTACTCAAAGAATTTTCAAAAAATTGTAATATTACAAATTGTGTTTCAAAAGGAAATAATCAAAATAAAAAATGGTTAAAAATGAAATATCCAAAAATTAAATTTTCTAAAAAATATAATTCAATACTAGAAAATATGGATATCGAAGGAGTAATAATAGCTACTCCAATTAAAACACATTTTAAATTAGCTTATGAAGCATTATCAGCAGGAAAGCATGTTTTTGTAGAAAAAACAATAGCAGAAAAATCAGTAGAAGGTAAAAAATTATTGGAATTAGCTAAAAAAAAAAATTTAGAAATTTTTGTAGGTTATGAATTTCTATATCATTCAATTTTTCAAAAATTAAAAAATATTGAAAAAGATGAAAAAATAATAGAATTAAAATGTGAATGGTATAAATTTGGTTCATTTAATGAAAATATTTTTTATGATCTTGTTTCACATTTTTTATCAATTTCAATTGAATTATTTGGATTACCAAATAAAATAAAAATTCTAGAAAAAATCAGTATAACAACAAACTGTGATATAACAAGATTAGAATTAAAATTTAAAAATTATAAAAAAGTTTCAATATATATAAACAGAGTATCTAATTCAAAAAGAAGAATTATAAATATAATTACAACAAAAAATTTATACATTTGGGAAAATGAGGATTTATTTAAATTCAAAAAATCAAATAATAAAAAAATAAAAATAAAATATACTAGTTCAATAGAAAATGAATCTAAACAATTTTTAAAAGAAATTAAAAAATCAAAACATGATTATAAAAATGCAAAAAATTCAATAGATGCTTTAAAATTAATTGAGAATGAAGTATAATTATGAAAATAGGCATAATCGGAGCAGGAATTTTTGGAATCACTATAGCAAATAGATTAGCAAAATTGCATAAAGTAGAGATAATCGAAAAAAATGATAACATACTCATGGCTAGTTCGGATGTAAACCAATGCAGAGTTCACAGAGGATATCATTATCCAAGAAGTGATATTACTGTAAAAGAAGTTCTTGAATCTCAAGAAAGTTTTAAGGAAGAATATCAAGATGCAATAATCAATGGTTTTGAAAATTATTATTGTATATCTAAAGAAAACAGTCAAACAAATGCAGATGAATATTTAAAATTTTGTCAACGAAATAATTTAGAGTATGAAATTTCTAAATTAAATATTATTAATGAAAACAGTATTGAACTTTGTGTCAAAGTAAAAGAAAATTTATTTGATCATAAAAAAATAAAAAAAATTTGTTGGAAAAAATTGAAGGAAAATAATGTAATAGTTCATTTAAATCAAAAAGCTGATGAATCAATTTTTAAAAATTATGATAAAATCATAATTTGCACTTATGCAGATACAAATGAATTTTTGGATAAATTTCCAAAAAATAAATTAAAAGCACAATTTGAGATATGTGAAAAAATCTTTGTTAAGCTTCCAAAAAGTTTTGATAAAAAAAGTGTTTTAATAATGGATGGACCTTTTATGTCAATAGATCCTGTAGGAAATACAGGTACTTTTATTATTGGAGATGTTGTCAATACTGTTTTAACAAGTAATATAGGAACAAAGCCAATAATTGATAATAAATTTTTAAATGTATTGAACAAGGGTGTTATTGCTAATCCTCCGTTTACAAATTTTAAATCATTCATTGATTCTGCAGAAAAATTTATGCCAGAAGTAAATAAAGCAAAACACATTGGATCATCATTTTGTATTAAAGCAGTATTATCTAATGTAGAAAAAACAGATGAAAGACCAACTATGGTTAGAGAAATAAATGATAAAATAATTTCTGTTTTTTCAGGAAAAATTCCTACTTGTGTTGATGCTGCAAAAAAAGTAGAAAAAATTATTGAAAAAGATAATTGTATAGGATTTCTTAAATGATAAAATTAATGAGTAAAATAGGAAGAAATAATGAAAGTGAAATCAGTATTAATTGTAATTGATGAATATCCAACATCATTCGGCCATACTACAGTGATTAAAGAAACATCTGTAAGACTACAAAAAATTGGATATAAAGTTGGTATAGGAGCATTTTCGTTTAAAGAGGAACCTCCCTTAAATATTAAAAAAATTATTCTTAATAAAAAAATACTTTTTTCTAAAAAAGAAAATCTAAAATTTGATATTATTCATTTACATCAACCAAAAATGACATACTTTTTTCTTTTTAATAAAATTAATACATCAGTTATTCTTCACTATCATGGATCCTCAAATCTTATTCAACGATTAAATTTTAAAATTTCAATGAAATTATTTCATAAAAAAATTAAAAAAATTATTCCTGTTTCAAATACAGCATTAAATCAAATTAGAAAAATGAGTAAAAATATTCCACCAGTAAAAATAATTTTTAATGGTGTTGATTATAATTTTTTTAGTAGTAATATAACAAATGAATTTAAAAAAGGTAAACCAGAATTAATTTTTGTAGGGGGTTTACGTGAGTATAAAAAAATTAATGAAATAATTAATGTGATACCAAAATTATTATTAAAATACCCAAATACACATTTCCAAATTATAGGCGAAGGTCCAGAATTTTTAAAACTTAATAAAATAATTAATGGGAAAAAATTACAAAAATACATAAAGATGGTTGGAAAACAAACTAGAGAACAAATTTCTTTACGATTATCCTCATCTGATCTTTATATTTCAGCAAGTAGATTTGAAACACTTCCATTACCACCACTAGAAGCTATGGCAGCAGGATTACCTGTTATACTATCAGAACATCAAGCACACAAAGAATTAATAGAAAAATCTAATGCTGGTGAAATTTTTCCTTATGACAATATTTCTGAACTATACATTATAATCAACAAAGTTTTTGATAATAAAGAAAAATTTTCAATTAATGCAAAAAAGTTTGCAAGTAATAATGACTGGAATATAATTACTCGTCAAATTATTGATACTTATGAAGAAGTTTTAGATAATTAGGATATTGATTAAAAATATGAATAAAACTAGAAATTATTTATCAAAACTTAGAGGAATGTTTAATGGATATAAATTGGGATAAAATAAAAAATATTGTTAAAAAAGCAAAAGATTTACAACATTTGGCTTTAGCCAATGTTATAGGTAAAGCAATAGCAGGAATTTTTTGGTTTTATGCTGCTGCATTATTAGGTACAGAAGATTATGGCCAAGTTAGTTATTTTGTAGCAATTGGTTCAATGGCTGCAGCATTTGCTATGGTAGGATCATCTAATACAATTATTGTGTATGCTGCAAAAAAAATTCCTATTCAACCAGCAATTTACTTTATTGTATTAATTCTTGGAGCAATTGCATCAATTGTTGTAGTTTTATTAACAAATTCTATTGAAACTGGAATTTTCACAATTGGTTTTATTATATTTAATTTAGCAATTTCAGATTTATTAGGAAAGAAACATTATAAAACATATTCTAAAATTTTTGTAATTCAAAAAATATTATTTGCAAGTTTAGCGTTAGGATTATATTTTATTATGGGTTTCTCGGGAATAGTATTAGGTTATGCATTATCATTTCTTGTATTTACTTTTGTAATAATTAAAGAATTCAAAAATGTTCCATTAGATTTTTCACTAATAAAGAAGAAATTTGGATTTATGATAAATAATTATGCATTAAGTATTGAAAGAATTTTTAGTGGACAAATTGATAAAATCATTATTGCTCCAATGTTTGGTTTTGCAATTTTAGGAAATTTTTCACTTGGAATACAAGTATTAGCAATAATGAGTTTATTGCCAACAATTGTGTATCAATATACAGTATCACAAGATGCAACTGGGAATAGAAGCACAATAATTAAAAAACTGAGCATTATTTCATCAATAATTTTAGCAATTTGTGGGGTTATGCTTTCACCATTTATTGTTCCCATACTATTTCCAGAATTTACAGATGCAGTAGGCATAATTCAGATAATTAGTTTTGTAGTAATTCCATATTCAGTTAATATGACTTACATTTCAAAATTTTTGGGTCAAGAACGTGGAAAAATAATTTTGATAGGACAGGCTGTATCGCTTGGAATTTACATAACAGGATTATTGACATTAGGTTCAATTATTGGAATAAATGGTGTTGCTTTATCATTACTATTTTCAGCCATTGGACAAATGATTTTCTATATTTGTACAGATAGATTCTTTATTAACTCAAAAATTTTTAGACCGTCTGAAGATGGTCATTTTTAGATAATAGGTAAAAACAATGAAAGAAAATATGACAAATAGAATGAAAATATTACAAATAAATGAAAAAATTGAATTATTGAAAATTCCTACTTTGATGTCATTATTAATTATAATAATAATTGGATTTTCAGTGAGAGCTTATTTCACTTATTGGAATATGAATTTTGAATCACCTGATGCTTTTTTATTTTTATTAGAAGCAAATTCATTTGTTGAAGGAAATTTTGATAAATTTGGAATAAGGGCAATTTGGCCTATGATTATTTCAGGTTTCTTTTCAATTTTTCAATTTACTGAATTAGTTGATAAAATGAATTTAATTAGAATGATTTCAATTTCTATTTCAACAATTTCAATTATTTTAATTTATAAAATTAGTAAAGAATTTGTTAAAAATAAGTATGCACTGTTTGTTGCAGCATTATTTGCTTTTGATCCAACACTGATAGAAAATTCAGTATTAGGAATTAGAGAACCAATTTTTCTTTTATTAGGTTTAATTTCAATTTATTATATAATCCATAAAAATGAAAAATTCATTTTTTTGGCATTTATATTTGCAGGTTTAGCTTTTAATACAAAAATAGCTGGAATTGCATTACCAATTTTTCTTTGTATTTTTATTTTATTACGATTTAAATCATATAAAGAAAAAATTAAGTTTATATCAATTGGAATAGTAATTTTTTTAATTATAATATTACCATACATAATTTTAACAGTAGAACAAGGATCAATTCCTTTTGTATGGATGTTAACTAATTCTATAAATCAAATACAAACAGAAAGTATTTCTCCTTCTACATATTCAGAATCAAATGAAGATGTGAGTATAGTTGAAACTTCTATTGTAAGGGAAATTCTTCATTTTGGAAGAATTAATTTGCCATTAACAGGAATTTTTGCAATAATTGGATTTTTTTCTTGGATACAAACAAGAGATTTCAAATTTTATGCAGTAATTTCTTCAGTAGTAGTAATTTTATTAATTGCGTTACCAATGTATTTTCAATCAGCAGAATATAGAAATTTATTACTTGCGTCACCATTTTTGTTTATTTTAGCAGGAGTAGGTTTAGAGAGAGTAATAGAAAAAAGAAAATTAAAAAAAAATTTATTAATTATTCTAACAATTATTTTAATTTTTGGTTCTATTATTACAATAAATATGCTAGACAATCGTGATAAGGAAGAAAGTTTAGAAAAAGAAAAAATTGCCAAGATAATTGTAAATAAATTCTCAGGAAGATTTATGGGAGATCTATATGGGTATATCAATCAAAACATATTTGATGTAAAACATGGAGGTGTAAAGGGAACATCTAACTCATTGTATTATAATGATAGTATTTCAATTACTATGTTAGATTTTTCAATTACGTCAATAGAACTTTTGATGGAGGAATCTAAAAAATTAGGAGTAAATTATCTTATTATTGATAATAAATTTGATAATAGATATCCAATATTTGACAATATTTTTAAAAATGAGGAAAAATATTTGTATTTAGAAAAAGTGTTTGAATATGATTCAGAAAAAATAGACTTAAAAATTAAAATTTTTAAAATTAATTTTGAAAAATATCATAAATTACAATAATTAAAATTTAATATAATTTTTGAATTATTGATTTAATTTCTTTCTTGGATAGTGGTTTAAGTGAGTCAAAATAGGATTGCGTGATATTAGACTTTTTAGATTTAGGAT
>Ga0315316_10000260_pt1 | contig 33385 bp, 31 predicted proteins | sample M160m3416metaG_FD_203702 | JGI IMG/M metagenome (GOLD analysis project Ga0315316, IMG submission 203702) | Ammonia-oxidizing marine archaeal communities from Monterey Bay, California, United States - M1 60m 3416 | ecosystem: Environmental > Aquatic > Marine > Intertidal zone | place: USA... | reverse complement strand
TAAGATGATGTAATGTCCATTTGCATTTCTTATACCAATGTTTAATCCTTCTGAAACCCCAACATTATCTTTATTTAAAATAAATTTACATGATTCATATTTTTTTGAAAATTTTTCACCACTTTTATCTGGAGAATTATTATCTACAATTATTAATTCAAATTTTTGTTTTGTTTCTTTAAATATTGATTCTATACAATTTTCTAAAAATTCATTACCGTTGTAATTTAATATGATTATGGAGACTAAATTTTTATCTGAATTCATATTTTGAGACATCATCTACAAGAATCCTTTATTTTTGTGGCATTTTGCCTAACATTTCTGGATGTTGTTTTTTTACTTGGTCGTGCATTATTTCAATTGATTGATCTATTGTCAAAAGCTTTATTCCATTTTTGACAATTTTATTACATTTTAAACATGATTCAAGAGTTCGTGGTGCGATTTGTTTTAATTTTTTTGTAGATGTTGAATTGATTAAATTTTCTGAATATCCAAATGATCTTGCAATTTTTTTAGAAAAATCTAGTCTACTTATACATGAAAGTCCCGATAAATGAAAAATACCTTTGACATCTTTTTGTAAAATTTCTAAAATATTTTTTGCCATATTGTCTGCTAACGTAGGTGTATTGAATTGATCATTTACTATTGACATTTTATTTTTTTTATTTAATTGATCTAAAACCCACAACCCAAAATTCATTGTTTTTCTTGATTCATCCCTTGTTTTAATATATTCAGAAGGAATCCAACCAAAAATTACACTCGGACGTAATATTACACTATCTTCAATTTTAGAAACAATTTTTTCACCCTCAAATTTTGTTTTACCATAAATATTAACAGGATTTGGTTCATCCTCTTCTGTATAGAATTTTTTATCTCCTGAAAAAACTGCATCGGTAGAAATATGAATTAACTTACTTCCTATTTTATCTGCAATTTCTGAAATATTTTTTGTACCTGTTACATTCACATCAAAAGCATTTTTTTCAAATTTTTCACAATAATCCACATTTGTTATTGCTGCAGTATTGATTATTACATCTGGTTTTATCTCTAGTATTTTCTTACAATTTGTTTTATTTGTAATATCAATTTCTATTGATTCAAGGTTTTCTATATTTATGGGATTTTTATTATATGATGCATAAAGTTCTAAATTATTCCTATTTGCTAGTATTTTGTAACCAAGTAAACTGCTACCACCAATTACCATTATTTTTTTCTTCATTAATTAAAATGAATTTTAGATACGATAAAAACTTTTTAACACAATCAATCTTTTTTACAAAAATAATTTTTCATATTCAAAATAATTTTTTGATAAAAACTACTAATTGATACTAAACAATATTAACTCATAATTTTGATACTTAATATGGAGTTGGATATCACAAATTATGATCTTGGTGTTCAAGTTTTGAGACCAAAAATAAATTTTGATGAACGAGGATTTGTTAGTGAAATTTTTAGAAATGATTGGAAAGGATTTTTTGATAATAATAAACCAAGTCAAATTAATATTTCAAAAAGTAAACCTGGAGTTGTACGTGCTTGGCATAGGCATTTGAGAGAACAGGTTGATTTTTTTACTGTTATTAAAGGAACTGTAAAAATATGTGTATATGATAATGACTCTAAATCTGACACTTATGGTACTCTAGTTGAAATAATAACCAATGAAAAAAAGTTAGAAATTGTTAAAGTTCCTGGTCATTATTGGCATGGTACAAAAACCATTGGTTCAGAAGAATCTTACACGGTATATTTTATTAATAATCTATATGATTATGAGAATCCAGATGAAGAACGAATTCCATGGGATGATTCAAACATAATTGATCCGCGTACTAAACAACCATATGATTGGAGTGAATGAATAATCATGAAACTTCTTATTTGTGGTGGTTATGGATTTATTGGAAGTTCGTTTATCAAAAACCATCTAAAGAACTTTCCTAATGATGAAATAATTAATATTGATAATTTAACTATAGGATCAAATTATCTTAATTTATCTGAAATTAATAATAATAATTATTCTTTTGTCAAAGAAGATATTAAAAATATTGATGCTATAGAAAAGATTTCTGTTGATGTTGACATAATAGTTAATTTTGCAGCTGAAACCCATGTAGATAGAAGTATTGCAAATCCAAAACCATTTCTTGAAACTAATGTAATGGGTACATATTCTCTTCTTGAAATTACTAGAAAATTTAATAAAAAATTCATTCATGTTTCTACTGATGAAATTTATGGTGATTTAGAAGATAAAGATTCATTTAAAGAGAATGATATTCTAAAACCTAGTAATCCTTATTCAGCTAGTAAGGCAGCAGCTGATCTTTTAGTTGGTTCCTATCAACGAACTTATGGTATTGATTCTATTATTACTAGATGTACAAATAATTTTGGCCCTAATCAATTTCCAGAAAAATTAATTCCAAAAACAGTTATTCGAGCAACACAAAATTTGAAAATTCCACTTTATGGTGATGGAAATCAAATTCGAAGCTGGATACATGTAATTGATCATGTTTCAGCAATTGATGCATTAATATCTAAAGGAAAATCTGGTGAAATTTATAATATTACAGCATGGAATGAAATTTCAAATAAAAATATTGTAGAAAAAATTCTAAAAATTATGAAAAAATCTTCTGATCTTATTGAATTTGTACCTGATAGGCCTGGCCACGATAAACATTATTCAATTGATTCCTCAAAAATTAAAAATGAAATTAATTGGATTCCAAAATATACTTTTGATGATGCTTTAATTCAAACTGTTAATTGGTATGTAGAAAACTCCTCTTGGTGGGAACCATTAATTGACGAAAAAACTCTTCATCCTCAACCTTGGACATTAAATTGGAATAATTGATGATGAAAAATTTTCATGATGTCAAAATTTGAAGATGAATTTAATTATAGATAAAAATATGTTAAATTAATGAAAGGAATAATTTTGCATGGTGGACATGGTACAAGACTACGTCCATTAACTCATACTGGCCCTAAACAACTTCTTCCAATTGCAAATAAACCCATGTCTGAATATTGTGTGGAATCACTATGTAATGCTGGAATAACTGATATTGCAATAATCATTGGGGGGATTGGATCAAATAAAGTACAAGAGTATTATGGTGATGGAAAAAATTTTGGAGTAAAATTAACTTACATAGAACAAGATTCTCCAAAAGGAATAGCTCATGCAATAAGACTATGTAAAGATTTTATTGCTGATCAAAAATTTGTTGTTTTTTTAGGTGATAATATAATTCAAAAAAATATTTTTGAATACGTTAATAATTTTAAAAATTCTGATAATTCAGCTTCTATTTTATTATGTGAAGTTGATAATCCCTCACAATTTGGAATTGCAGAAATAGAAGATAATAAAATTATTAAATTAGTTGAAAAACCTAAAATTCCTAAAACAAATTTGGCAGTTACTGGAATTTATTTTTTAACTCCAATAATTTTTGATCTTATTGATAATCTTAAACCATCATGGAGGAATGAATATGAAATTGTAGATGCACTTCAAATGTTATTAGATGAAAAGAAAAAAATTCAATATTATATGATTACTGATTTTTGGAAAGATACTGGAACTCCTGAAGATATTCTTCAAGCCAATCAAATTATTCTTGAAAATATGAAAAATTATTTTAATGGAATCAAAGAGGAAGATGTAATCATTGAAGGTAATGTTATGATTGGTGAAGGAACAATAATCAAAAAAGGTTGTAAAATTATAGGACCTGTAATTATAGGAAAAAATTGTGTTATATCTGATAATGCCTACATTGGTTCTAATACCAGTATAGGAGATAATTCAAAACTATCTAATTGCACTGTTGAAAGATCAATTATGATGACAAATTGTGAAATTAGAGGTAAAATTAAAATTAAAAATAGTATAATTGCACCAAATTCACACATTTCACAAAAAAAACCAAATGATGATGAAAAAATTTTCTTACTAGGGGAAGGAACAAAAATTATTTTATGATTTATTGTAAACAACATTCAAAAATTATTTTATGAATCAAAAAAATTTTTATTATAACTATTTTTTTTAAAATTAACTTGAAAGAAATCATTAAAGTTGCTCTGCCTTATAAAAACTCAAATGATTTTATGACTGGAAAATTTTATGATAATACCTATTTTCATTTTTTTGTATCTGCTCTTAAAAGAAATCCAAATATTCAAGTGACATATTTTCCCGTCGAAACAACTTTTGATACTTCCATTTTAGAAAATAACTTTGATTTAGTTTTACTTTGGAGTAATGCTGATTATGGAAATCCTGATAAATTATTAGGTGTTGAAAAATTGAATATTCCAATAATTGCAAGAGTCGGTGATCCTTCAGATGCAAAGAATTCTATAAAAAATCACGATAAATTTAAAATTGATCAATATTTTCATTTTTGGTCAGAAGAATTCTTTTACCATTATTATCCAAAAAACTTTAAATTTAAAACAATAATTTTTGGTTTAGAACCTTCACTATATGAAAAAATTAGTCCTTTTGAAACAAGAATAAAAAATAAAATATTAAATTCTGGCGGTGTTGGAAATACTAAATTTCTATCAAAGATAATTAATAAAATTAAAAATCCAGAATTTAATTCTCTTGATGTATACCGTTTACGAACACAATGTAATTCTCTTTCGTATGTTGATTATACTTCTACATTAAAACATAAATTTGTTAATGACAAGTATTCTGATCTTTTGCAAAAATATAGGGCATCTATAGCTGCTTCGACATTAACATTTGTTGTTAAAATGTTAGAAATTCCTGCTGCAGGTTGTCTCTCGTTTTTAGAAGTTAGTAAAAAAAATAAATGTGAATATGTTGGTTTTCAGGATGAAAAAAATGCTATTTTTATTAATGAAGATAACTATCGTGATAAATTTGATGAATTTATTTCTGATCCAAATAATTCTAAATGGGAAAAAATTGCAAATGCAGGAAGAAAATTAGTTATGGAGGAAATGAATAATGATAAAGCTGTTGAATCACTAGTGGATTTGATGAAAAAAACAATTAATAAAAATTAATTTAATTCTTTTTTTATTGTTAAGTTAATGAATTTTAATAATATGTTGAAAAAATATTTAAATTTTATATTTTAAAACCAATCTGGTACAAGATGTTCATGGTTTGATAACCATTCAAAGTATTCTTTTATTCCCTTATCTAATGAAATTTCTGGTTCCCAATTCAGATATTTTTTCATCAATGTCACATCTGCATATCCTCCTAATGGATCTCCTTTGGGATATGGTTTATAATTAATTGGAACCTCTTCTATATTTTCAAAAACATATTTTACAATTTGATTAACTGTAGTTGGTTTTCCTGTTCCTGAGTTAAAAAATCTACCATTTGTAGAATCTTTATCTATAGAGCGTACTACTGATTCTGCAATATCTGAAACATGAGTAAAATCACGGATTTGATTCCCATCACCAAAAACCGTTATCGGTTTTCCCTTTTTTGCTAGCATGGAAAATATTGCAACCGCCCAACTATGGCTTCCCTGTTTAGGGGTTTGAGGTGAACCATAAACACTAAAAAATCTAATTGATGTTGTAGGTAATTCATAAAGTTCATTGTATAATCTAGTTTGTTGTTCTCCCCAATATTTTGAAAGTCCGTAATTAGAAACAGGAAAACAAGCATCACTTTCTTTAAAGATTTGTCCTTTAGGTTCTCCATACACTGAAGCAGATGATATGAAAACAAATTTTTGAATTTCTTCTTTTTTACAAATTTCCAATATATTTTGTGTAGCTCTAACATTAGTTTGAAATTCGTCATGTGGATTTCTAACACATGCACCTACATCTGCTAATGCAGCTGCATGAACAACAACGTCATTGTCAGCAATTAATTTAGAAATTAACTTGTGATCATTAATATCTCCTTTAATAAAATTCACACTTTCCATATCCCCAACGCCGTATTCATGCAAGTAGTCAAATGGATAAGCTGAAAGATTATCTATAACAGTAATTTTTGCTCCTCGTTCATCTAATTTTTTAACTATATTGCTACCAACACATCCTGCACCACCTGTTACAAGAATTGATTTATTTTTTATATTCATATTTGATATTCTTGATTGTAGTAAATGCCTATATAATTTACTGCCTATATATTCTGTGAAAAATTATCCTCATATTCCATTCATTCATATTTTATAATTATTGCCTAATTATTTGTAATTTATTTACTATATTGATTCTCATTTCAATTAGAAATTTTTATGAACGTGGTAATTACTCTAGTTAATAATATGAAAGAATTAACTTTTGAAAAAGAAATTGAAGACAGTAGAGGCAAAATTTTATTTTTATCATATGGAAATAAAAAAATTAATCTTATAGAAATTAGAAAAGGTTTCGCAAGAGGTGGCCATTTTCATAAAACTGCAACTAGTCATTTTTTAATTAAAGGGAAAATTGAATACCATGAGGAAAATACTATTACAAATGAAGAAAAAATTTTAATCGTTGAAGCACCTGGAATTCTTGACGTTCCAGCAAATCATGCTCATTTGTTAATTGGTCTTGATAATAGTTTATTTTTTGAATTTTTTGAAAAATATGAAGCCGTTAATTTTCCAAAATATCGAAATATAGTTGAAAATAAAATGAATCAAAAATAGATTTTTTGATTATCTCTTAATGATCAATTTTTTTAATTACTCTTCCTGGATTACCTACTACAACACAATAATCTGGTACATCTTTTGTTACTACGCTACCTACTGAAATTACACTATTTTTCCCAATAGTTACTCCAGCTGTAATTATTGATCCAGGAAACAATACTGCCCCATCTTTTATTTTCACCTCTGCAACTTTTCTAGGAAATTCTCCATTTTTTAAAAATAAATTTGCGGCAGGATTGTTATGGGCAAAAACCATTACATTAGAACCAAAAGTTACATTATTGCCTATACTCACTAATTTTGGATAAATTAAATCTAATTGGACATATGCTGAAAAATGACAATTCTTTCCAATTTTAACACCTCGTGAGCGTTGAATTTTTGCTATAGTTTCAGAATGTGGACAAGAATATGCTAAAGAATGCAAAATCCATGAGCGTAAAAATTTCATTTTTAATTTAAAATTTCCAAAACTACCTTTGTAGCCATAAAATTCCATTAATTCCCTTTCATTAACTGATAATGGATCCTCATCTTTCATATTTTAATTCTAATTTTACTTGATTTTAAATCTAAACTTTACGCATAAAGCATACATTCCAATTAATCATAACTATCAAATACTAAAAATCGAATTGATATTCCATGCCTAAAGAAGAGAAAATTTCTTACTATTTAAAAAAATTTAAAACACTTGAAAATAACTTTGAGAATAAAATTCACATTTCAATTTTAAGTAGTTTTACATTAAATGGAATTGAAGAAATTTTTCAAGTTAAATGCAATGAAAAAAATATTTCATGTAAAACTCATTTAGGAAATTATAATCAATATAATCAAGAAATCTTAGATCCTAATAGTAAACTGTATAAATCTAAATCAGATTTAACATTTCTAATTTTAGATACTCAAAGTATTTTAGAAGATTTATGGTATTTTCCATATTCAATTAATGATAAACAAAGAGAAAGTTTCATTGAAAGAAAATCTAATGAAATTAAAAATTTAATACATGTTTTTCTTAAAAATTCTAATTCAAAATTAATACTTTCTAATTTTTTTATTCCCACAAGTTCACCTTATGGAATAGTTGAAACTAAATCAAATTTTGGTTTACAAAAAATGATTATGAAATTAAATGATAGTTTACAAAAACATATTCAAAATTTAGATTCTGTTTATTTATTTGATTTGAATGGATTCATTTCAAAACATGGTGAAAATAACGTTTTTGATCCTAAACAATACTTGTTTGGAGACATAAAAATTTCTCTTGATTTTATTCCTCATTTTGTAAATGATTTAATGGGATATGTAATTGCAGTATTAGGTATATCCAAAAGATGTATTGTTTTAGATCTTGATAATACCTTATGGGGAGGAATTGTTGGTGAAGATGGATTTGATGGAATTAAACTTGGTTCTGATCCATCAGGAAAAGCTTTTGTTGAATTTCAAAAATATTTACTAGCCTTACAAAATCGAGGAATTTTACTTGCTGTTAATAGTAAAAATAATTTTGATGATGCAATTAAAGTAATTGAAGAGCATCCAGATATGGTTTTAAAAAAAGAGCATTTTGCTTCAATCAAAATTAACTGGAATGATAAAGTTTCAAATCTCAAAGACATTTCAGACGAATTGAATTTTGGCCTTGATAATTTTGTATTTATTGATGATGACCCATTAAATAGAGAATTTATGAAATCCAGTTTACCTGAAGTTTTAACTATAGATCTACCAAAAGATCCTTCAAAATATGTTCGAATAATGCAAGAAATCATTGAATTTAATTTATTGAAAATTACTGATGAAGATAAACAAAGAGGTGTAATGTTTTCTCAACAAAGAGAGAGAAAAACTCTTGAAGATTCATCAAATAATTTAGAAGATTTTTTGAAAAATATGAATTTAAAAATTACAATTAAAAACGCTGATAATTTTACAGTTCCTAGAATTTCTCAATTAATTCTTAAAACAAATCAATTTAATTTAACTACAAAAAGATATTCTTTCGAAGAAATTCAAACTATGTCAAACGATCCTAATTTCTTAATTGGATGCGTACAAGTTGAAGATAAATTTGGAGATAATGGAATTACTGCTGCATTTATTGTAGAAAAAAGTGATACAAAAGAGTGGATTATTGATACTTTTCTTTTAAGTTGTAGAGTAATGGGAAGACAAATTGAAAAAAGTATTTTATCTTATATAATAAAAATTGCCAAACAAAATAATATCCAAAAAATTATTGCAAATTTTATTCCCACAAAAAAGAATCAACCAATTGAAAATTTTTTACCTGATTGTGGATTTAAAAAAGAAAAGGATTTTTGGTCCATTTCTCTCATTGATTCATTTAAGGGACCAGATTTTATTAAGATTGAAGAAAAATAATGTCAGAAAAACTATATGGAATTATTGCAAAGGTAATGGATATCTCAATAAATGAAATAAATGATGATTCCAATCCTGAAACAATTCCTAGTTGGGATTCTTTTAATTCTTATATTTTATTAGATGAATTAGAATCTCAATTTGAAACTGAATTTACTATTGATGAAGTAACTGAAACCAAAAATGTATCTGATATCAAAAAACATCTTAAAATTCACGGAATTAATTTAGATGACTGAATATCCCTTAGAATATACTTTTGAGAATCTTTTTGTAGGTCAAAAAGCTAAATTTTCAAAAAAAATAGACTCTACCTTAGTTAATGATTTTGCAAAAATCAGTGGAGATTTTAATCCTCTACATATGAGTGATGAATATGCATCAACCACAAATTTTGAAAAGAGAGTATGTCATGGAATGCTTTTATCTTCATTTTTTTCACAATTAGTTGGAATGCATTTGCCAGGAAAAAATTCATTATATTTTTCTCAAACATTAAATTTTAGAAACCCTTGTTTTGTTAATGATGATATTACAATAGAAGGAGAAATTATCGAAAAAAAATCAAATATGAAATTAATTACAATTAAAACAACTATTTACAATCAAGATAGAAAATGTCTAATTGAAGGAGTTGCAAAAGTTATTGTACGTTAATTGTATTGGTTATCTTGAATTCTATGATTGAAAATTTTGGTATTGGAACAGATTTAGTTTATATAAAAAAATTTGAAAAAATGAGTTTTTCAATTAAACCAAGTTTTTATAAAAAAATATTTCTTCCTTCTGAAATAGGGTACTGTTTAAAATTTAAAAATTCTGCAGAACATTTTGCAGGAAAATTTGCTATCAAAGAGGCTGTAAAGAAATCCATTGATGATAATATCTCTTTTCTTGATATTGAAACTTTTCATATTGAATCGAAGTTAAAAATTGAATTATGTGGGGATTGGAAAAACAAGTATAAAATTTTGGGCTCTATTAGTCATGAAAAGGATTATGCTCTAGGCATGGCTTTTTCTGAAAAAATAATTTAATCTTTTTTATTTACTTCTTCGAATTTTTTGTAATTGATTTCATACATAATTATTTGAAAATTAAATCCTTGTTCTAATGAATCATATTTCTTAACTAAAAATGGATATTTTTCTTCATTATTGAAAATATTATTAAAAATTTCAATATTGTTATCTTTTTTAATTACTATGTGTGTTAATCCTTTTTCTTTAGAATTTTCAATGTATTCATTTAATGACAAATATCCTACTGGGGAAATTTTTTTAACATTAAATTCCTGATTATAATTTTCTTCTTTAGCTGGCAATGGAATTATAGGCCAGTCATTTGCTATTTCTGCAACATGAATATACTTACTCTCTGGATTGTAATGATTTATACCATTTGCAATATTTGTAATATCCTTTGCAATATTGTATAATTCAATTTCATGTTCATGATCAATTTTTTTACTATCTAAAAATACTATTGAACCAAAAATCACTCCAATAATTATCAACAAAAGAATTATGTTTTCTTTTTTTATTTTTTCAGATATTTTTTTGATTGTTAAAGAAGATATTACACATAAAATAGGTAACATCATGTATAGATATCTTGTTTCTTCTATGCCTCTAGCATATGCATAAAATGCAGTAGCTATTATTGTCGTAGCAAACAAAATCAATGTATAATTTTTGTAATCCATTTTTTTAAAAAATAAAATAATGCCTATTGGAATAAACAGAAAAAATGTTGGAATTAATACCCAACCTAAAAATTTTATTGTATTTGTAACACCTAAACCAATAAATGATAAAATTCTATTTTCTCCTACTTCTTCACCATAGATTGGATCATCCAAATCTGCTTCACCTTGTATAATTTTATTATTAACCCAATCAAAAGCACCACTAAATATAGGAGAAATAATTCCGTCACTACCTATTGCCTCATTCATTGAATACATCATAGGGAAAATTGTTATAAAAAATAATCCAACAATAATCAATAATTTTTGTATAATTTTTTTGTCTTTTCTAAATCTTATAAAAAATATTATTAATAATGGAAATATGAAAAGAAATCCTTCATATCGAATAATTGAACATAATCCTAAAGTAAAAAATGATAATAAAATTATTTTATAACGATTGGTTAAAAATAATAGTAAAGTTATAGTTCCAAGTAAAATATAACTTGGTTCAGTAATTCCAATTTGAGCATTTAAAATAATTCTTGGGTCTAATACAAATAATGATGCTCCTATAATTGCAAATTTTTTTTGTACAAATCTATTGCATAAAAAATACACTGGAATTATTGTTAATATTGAAATTGCTATACTTGTAAAACGTTGTAATTGTGTTAATTGTAAAAAATTTTCTGAATTAAATAATGAAAAAATCACTGAAAGAAAAACTGACCAACCATTATTTGTTAACCCCCAATCTATTGGAATTCTACCTTGTTGACTTGTAACCACTGCATATGAAAAATAATCTACTCCATCTGCAATAACTGGAATTTCAAAAGGAAAATAGTATATTCTAATGGACAAACTTATGATTCCAATTAAGGATAAAGAAATAATTGGATTTTCAAATAATTTTTTGATATTATTTTTACTTTCTAAATTTGACAATCTCTCACCTTTGTTTTACTTTAATATTTATTAAAAGAAAAATTATTGCTTCAATTGAATTAGATAATACAAAAGCAATTGATAGTCCTATGATGCCTAGAATTGGACCTAAAATTAATGTGCCTAAAATAATTGTAACTAGTGAAATCAATTTTGTTATTAAAATAATTCTACTTTTTTCTAATCCTAAAAATTTTGATGTAAAGATCATACTAATTGTTGCTGGAATTATTCCTAATCCCATAATTTGAATTGCATCTACTGTTTCAGAATATTTTGGAAAGAATTCTGGAATGATTATCGGAGAAAGAAAAAATCCTACTAATGCTATTATGATAGAAATTAACAATGTGATTTTTTTTAATTTATAATTTGGATTTCCACTTGCATCATGTGATAAAGTATATTTAAAAACAATAGTAGTAAACATTAACATGATTCCTACTATCTGTGCTGCTAAAGCATAGTTTCCTAAAAGTGAAAAACCTAATAGTGGTGCAACAATTAATTTATCTATTTGACTTTTTGAACCTTGAACAAGTATCATTGTATAATTATTTCCAATAAACCCATATCGTTCTTTTAATAATGAAAAATCTATTTTTGAATCTTTTAATGCTTTGATAACTCTAATTATATATGCAATGTAACTTAGTGCTAATGCAAAAATTATTCCTTCTACTCCAAATAAATAATAAAATGAAAATCCTAAAACAAGTGTTAAGATTTTTTGAATCAAAAAATATTTTGAATAACTTGAATAAAGTTTTTTACCCAATAAATCACCTAATGCTAAAGTGTTGATAATATAACCTAGAAGAATTAAACTTACATCAACCCGATATAATATCATAATTAGAACTACTGAAGAAATTCCTCCAACTATTAGTGAAAGTATTGTAAGTGTGGATTGAATTTTTACTTTTTTTGCAACATACACAATAATTGTATTTTGTGTTCCAATAAGAGAAATATATGATACAATAGTTGCTATTCCTATATAATAAAAAATTTCTCCAAATTCATTAGGTTCAATTAATGAAGCTAAAATAAACCAAAACGATCCTGAAATACCTGTACCAATAATATCTGAAATTCCTATTGATAAAATTCCTTTCACATTCAATTATTTGACCTGTATTTTGTTGAGTACTTAAATTCTAATTTTACAAATAATTTGTAAAAAATATTTGTCAATTGCATCTTGTAAACATATTACCCATAATATGCATATTAAAGAATTACCACGTATGCAAAACCAATCATTAAATTATAACTTTAAATTCAATTTATGATATCATGTCTTCTAAAATACTATTTTGGATTAGTGGAGCTCTAACGACCTTTTGTATTGCTAATTCCTTACAAAAAAAAACTAATTCTGATTTTTATGCTATAATTGATACTTATGATAAACCAAAATCTTTTTTCCAGAACCAACAAATAGTAAAATTTCAAAAAAAATGGTTTTATCATGATTATTTTCAAAATTTGGATAAACCAGATTTAGAATATCTTTCTGAATTTGAAAAAAAATATGATGTTAATTTGTGGGAATTAGCAATTAATGAAAGAATTTTTTATCGATTTAATAATACTCATAAATTTTCTGATGATGAAATTTTATCAATTCTTGAACATGAATGTAAATTATTTGATGAAATTTTATCTGAAGTTAAACCTGATTTTCTTATAATGTTTGAATCAACTTTACATCAACATGAATTATTTTATAAAATGTGTAAAAAAATAGGTGTAAAACTTCTAATTTTCAACCAACCAAATATATCAAGATGTATTATATCTGAAATTCCTAGAAAACTTGATATTGAAATAAATTTATCTGAAATTCCTTCTTCTAACAAGTCTTTTCAAGAATTAAGAGAATATAGAAAATCATTTGATACATTTAATGAAATTAAAAATTACAAAAATAAATTTAAATCATCTAATTCACAACTCATAAAATCTTTTTTCAAATTCATTTTATCTAAAAATGAAAATCTTGAAACCCATTATACTCATATTGGAAGAACAAAGTTTAATGTACTTAAAGATGAATTTTCTAAAAAATTTAAAAGAAAATATCGAAATTCATTTATTAAAAATAATCTAGAAAGAGAAATTAGTTCTGGTGAAAAATTTGTTTATTTTCCATTATCTGTAGATGAAGAAAGAAATTTACTAATTGCAGCTCCTTATTATACAAATCAAATTGAAATAATTAGAAATATTGCAAAATCTTTGCCAATTGGATATAAATTATATGTAAAAGAAAATCCTGCACAAAGTATTCGTTATTGGAGAAGTATTTCTGAGTATCGAGAAATTCTTAATATTCCAAACGTACGTTTATTTCATCCTTCAGTACCTGCAGAAATTCTTTTTGAAAAATGTTCTTTAGTTCTTACTATCGGAGGTTCATCTGGATTAGATGCTGCATTTTATGAAAAACCTTCTATTGTATTTTCTGATTTAGGTTATTCTATTTTACCTTCTGTTCAAACATTGAATTCTCTTAATGATTTGCCTAAAATAATTAGAAAGTCATTGCAAGTAAAAGTTAGCAATAATGATTTAGAAAAATATATGACAATTCTTGAAAAAAATTCAATTAAATTTAATCTTGTAGATTTTGAAAATAGATATAATGATTTTTTTTATTATAGTGGATTTCTGGCATCAGTTGACATATCTGAATCTAAGATGAATGAATTTTTAAAATCAACTGAATCCTTATTAGAAGAACTTACCTCTGAGTATCTAATAAGAATTGAAAAATCTTAATTATAATAAAAAGCATAAAATACTCATTCTAATTTCAATGCTATCATAGAATTAAAATGAAACAAAAGAAAAATAAAAAAATGACTTCTGAATTAACGATAAAAAATGAATTAAAAAATAAAATTATCTTGATTACTGGAGGAGCTGGAAGTATAGGTTCCGCACTAACTGCAGAATTACTTAACTATCCAGTAAGGTCTATTCGTGTATTTGATAATGATGAACATTCACTATTTCAATTAAAACAATCTTTGAATAATTCTAAAATAGATTTACTTCTTGGAGATATTTTAGATAAAGATCGAGTTGATTATGCTATGAAGGATGTTGATATTGTTATTCATACTGCGGCACTAAAAAATATTGAAATTACTGAATATAATCCATTACAGACAATTGATACTAATGTAAATGGAACCGTGAATCTCTTAAAAATGGCAATTAAACACAACCCAAAGAAATTTATCAATATAAGTACAGACAAGGTGGTTGAATCTTCAACTCTTTATGCAACAACAAAACAAATTGGTGAAAGATTAACTAGTTGGGCTGGTAAACATATGAAAAATACAAAATTTGCTACAATTCGTTTTGGTAATGTAATTGAAACTAGAGGAAATGTTTTTGAAGTTTGGAAAAAACAATCTGAAAATAATCAACCACTATCAATTACTGATCCAAAAATGAAACGCTATTTTTTTCATATGGATGAAGCAACAAATTTTATTATTCAATGCATTGTACAAATGAAAACTGGTGAAATTATGATTCCAAAAATGAAATTATATAAAATTAAAGATTTAGCAACCAAAATTTCAAAAAAACAAAAAATAATTGGTTTTAGACAAGGTGAAAAATTACAAGAAGTCCTCATTACAGACGAAGAAAAGAAGAATGCTCAAAATAGAGGAAATATGTGGGTAATTAAACAATATTTGTAAAATTTACAAAGATATTTTTGTCTTAAAAATACTGAGTTAATTATTGGATAAATTAGTAATATTGGGGGGAACTGGATTTCTTGGACAGTCCTTGTTAAATAATTTAGAAAAAAAGCAATCCATTAAAGTTATGATTCATAACACTGATTCTCTAAATAATGTTAAAAAATTTCATGGTAATATTTTAAAACAAAATTCATTTCATAAAGAAATATGTCATAATGACACTATTTTAAATTTAATTGGGCAAATTTCCCCAAATATTTCTGATTATGCAGATTCAAATATAGTTGGAGCACTTAATTTGTTAAATACATGCGTTGAAAAAAAAATTAAACGAATAATTTTAATGTCATCAATTCACGTCTATGGTGAAAATTTAAAATCTGCTTCCAAAGAAACTGATTCTTTAAAACCAAAAACTCAATATGGATTGGTAAAAATGATTACTGAACAAATTTATGAATATTTTTCAAAAAACTATGATCTTGATGTAACTGTATTACGACTTGGTGGATTATATGGACCTTTTAAAAAAACTGGGTTAATTTCTCAATTGTTTAAATCAGTAAATAATTCAAAAGTAAATCCAATTCTGTATAATAATGGTGAACAATTTCGTGACTTGTTACATGTGGATGATGCTGTAAATGGAATTAAAAATGCAATAGAAACTCCAGTAAAGAAATTTGAAATATTTAATATTTCTTCTGGACATAGGTATTCAATGAATCATTTTGTCTCATTGTTAGAGTTAATTTCTAATAAAAAAATTCCTGTTAAATACACCTCTGAAATAATTGATGAAAAATGTATTTGGGCTAATAATTCAAAAGCCAAAAAAATTCTTAATTTTAAACCAAAAATTAGTCTTACTAATGGAATTAAATCTACATTAAATTATCACTCTGATGATTGATTTTATAGCATAGAAAATAATAAGAATATGACTTAATGAAAGAATCTGATAAAATGACAAAATCCACTGTAATTATTCAAGCACGTACTGGCTCATCTAGATTTCCTCAAAAAGTTTTAGAAAAAATAGATGGAAATTATATGATATGGCATGTCATTAATAGAATAAAACAAGTCCAATCTGTAGATCAAATTGTACTTGCAACAACTTGTTTAGATGAAGATAAAATACTACTAAAAATTGCAAAAGATCTTGATATTTTGAATTTTTCTGGAGATGAGAATAATGTTTTGAATAGATTTTATTCTTGTGCAAATGAAATTAAAGGAGATCCTATTATTAGAATTACGGGAGATTGTCCTCTAATTGATCCATTTTTGGTAGATGAAATGTTGAAATTTTTTTTAAATCATGATTTTGATTATATTTCTAATCGAATTATTCCTACATATCCTGATGGATTAGATGTTGAAATTTTTTCATTTAGTGCATTAAAAATCTGTAAATCTAATTCTACATTGAATTCTGAATTAGAACATGTAACACCTTATATAATTAAAAATCCTAAAAAATTTAAATTATTTAATTTTAAAAATAAAACCAATATATCCAATTTAAGATGGTGTGTCGATGAAAAACAAGATTTAAAATTTGTAAAAAAAATTTATGAAAAATTAAAACCAAATTTAATTTTCTCAATGGATGATGTTTTGAATATTCTTAAAAATTATCCTCAGTTATTAAAAATAAATGATGAAATTATTAGAGATGAAGGATATCTAAAATCATTACAAAATGATTTTAAAAATAATAATATTTGTTAAACTTAATAATTAAAAATTAATTATGTTTTTTTGTAGGATTAATTTTCATACTCCAAATTGTTTGGGGTATAGAACCTTCTAAATGATTGTGATATTGATTTTCAGAAATATTCTTAGATATATTCTGACAAATTTCATCAAAACTTTGTAGTGTAAATTCTATATCTTCATTTGTATGAGAATATGAAAGAAAAGTTACGCCTGGAGACATGAAAATCCCTTTCTTAACCATCTCTTGTATAGTTAATGCTTTAAGATCATTAGATGGATTATTTCTTGAATCAAAACATTCTAATTTCATCCTGATAGGATATCCTTTCATTTTAGATTTAATATTGTATTTATCTGCAATTTTATTCCAACCTTCAAAAAGTTTTGTTCCCATTTTCCAACAATGTTCTATAGTTTTTTCATTCTTCATTTCATTAATTGTTGCAATAGTTCCTGCCATAGACAATGATTCACTATTGTTAGTTGAGGATACCCACAAATCATCAAAAACTTTCATAAATTCTTCTGGACCTGTAATAGCTGTAATTGGCAATCCGTTTCCCATTCCTTTTCCAAAACAAACTAAATCACCTTTAATTTTAAACATCTTTTGTGCTCCCATTAAATCAAATCTGAATCCAGTAACTATTTCATCTAAAATTAATACAGAATTGTATTTATCTGCAATTTCTCTCACTTTTTTCAAAAATATTTCTGATGGTTTTTCATAGATTGTTGGTTCCAATACAATGGCTGCAATTTCTTCTGGATTATCTTCAAAAATCTGTTCCAATCCTTCATAATCATTATACTCAAAAATTTTGATCAAATCTTTGTTAAAATTTGGGACTCCACCATCTCTACTTACCATTGCAGCTTGCCAATCATGCCATACGCCCCCACTGCCACAATATGCAATTTTTTCACGCTTAGTTTTATACCGTGCAGCTCTAACTGCACCAGTAACAGCATTTGAACCTGATTTTTCAAATTTAGCCATATCTGCATATGGGATAGTATTACACATTAATTCAGCAAGTTCAACTTCAACTTGATGAGGGAGTGAAAAAAGAATTCCTTCTTTAAGTTGAGAAAGTATTGCTTCATTAACTGGTTTGTAATTATATCCTAGTGTGATTGGACCAATACCCATTAAGTAATCTAGAAAAATATTATTGTCAACATCTGTAAAATGTGAACCATTAGCTGATTGTATGTAACTAGGATATACTCCTTCAATAAAAGAACTTGAGGCTCTACTAAAAGTCCCTGTTTGATGAGGAATAACCTTTCTAGCTCTATTTTTTAATTCATTTGATTTTGAAATATCAAAAATTTTCATTTTAATTAATCTTAACTCCTTTTTTTGGTTGTTTCATATCTTTAATATTCATTGTTTTCATTTTACTATTTTGCAAAATATCGTGAGGAGTGTAAAAGGTATCTGCTACTTTTATTATCTTAGCAGGTCCCAAGATTTTTCCTTTTATTGAAACTTTTTTAATGTCTAGAAAACCATTTTTTGTAATTACTTTAATTGATCCATTTTTTTTTACTTGAATAACCTTACCATAAGTAAATGGATGAAAATTATCTTTTATTTTTTCTAAATTTGCATCTAAAATTGAAATTTTTTCCCCATTTATGAAACTAAATGCTCCTGGATATGGGAATCCAAAAGCTCTTATGAATAAATCTATGTCTTTACTTTCCCAATTCCAATTTATTGCTCCATTAAATTCTGAATACAATCTAGGAAAATATGTTGCATACTTCTCATTTTGTTTTTTTAATTTACAAAAACCTTGATTTTTAAACATTTTTAAAAATTCTAAAAGTAATTTCTTATATACTGTTTCAGTTTCAACTGTATAATTTTCTACTGTCTGTTTTTGTTTTGACATGGATTTTTTTAATTGTAAAACAATATCACCTGTGTCTATACCTTCATCTATTTGATGAATAGTTCCTGCAACATATTTTTTATTATTCATAATTCTCCAACTAATTACTGCTGCACCACGTTCAGTTGGCAACATGGATGGATGAATATTAAACACTCTATTCTCGAACGATTTTAAAAACTCTTTACCTATTATAGATCTACATGATATCGAAAAAGCTGTATTGCAACCTAATTTCAAAAGCTTTTGGATCAAAGTATTATCGTTTAACTTGTTTGTTTCAATTATTTTTATATTGTTAATTTTTGCAAATTCAAATAAATCCGTAAAATTTTTTGTATTTTTTAACAATACTTGATCACGTTTGTGAAATTTTTTTGGATGTGTAACAATTATTGGTTTAGGAAAACCATTTTCTATTATTAATTTATAAAAATTGCAAAGTGTAGTACCTGAACCTAACAAAACAAACTTTGTTTTTTTTGATTGTGGAAGTAGTATTTTTTTCATATTAATCTAATTGTCATCTAACTGTTTAAGTAATTTATTCTCATATAGATTTGAACTTGCGCTAACAATTATGTCAAATGGAATACCTGATTTTTCCGAAATATCTAATAAGGAATTCTTACCATCTGAAAAATTCATAATCCAAAAAATTGCTAATTCTCTTTGTTCTATTTCGTCTGTATTCATATCTGTTCTTACAATTCCTGTATTTCTATAAATCCCTCTTTTTCCTAATTGCGGTTCACATTTTGGATTTACATTCAAAAATTTTTCATCCTTATCAAACATCCATATTGATTCTAAATACTTACTAAAAGAATCTCCTAAGGAGTCTTTTTTAATAAATTCTAAATTGTCTCCTGAATTATGATATTCTAAAAATTTTCTATATGGGGTTCTCATTAATGATCCCATTGGCAAATTAAATCCTGGTGAACAAAACTGCCTTTCATCACTTCCATATGGATAGAAATCAACAATTGAATGTTCTGAATTTGAATGTTTTAAAACATATGAAACAATTTTATCAATTCTTGAATCTCCTCTTCTAGATTTTTTGTATGTTGAATTTCCCGAATCTCCTAAGCAAGTTGCCACTAAACCTCCTTTAATTTTATCAATTTTATCTTCATTCAAATTTAACCATGTAATTGCACCGATTGTTTCTGGAATGAATAAAAATCTATAAGAAAATTTTGGTTTTAAATTTTTAAGATATTTTGCTAAATATGTTAGTAAAGCAACACCTGAAAGATTATCATTACAAAGTGATGGGTGACAAATATAACAAGATAGTAAAAATTCATCTTGTATTTCACCTTTAATTAAATATTCACCATAAGTTAATGAACCATTTTTTAATGTTGAATCAATACATATCTCATATTCTCCTGATTCTAACTCATTAAATTGATTTTGTGACATACAGAATCCCCAGTTTTCATTATAATATGATGTAATGTATGGAATTATGTTTGGTTGTGTGGGGATAGTGTGTATGTGTTTTTTTAATTCCTCTAATTCAATTTTCTTTTTTATTGGCGTACTGTAACTCATTACATGTAAATTTGATTTTTTAAAATCAATTATTTTTTTACCATTTGGATCTATAATGTATGCATTGGATATGTTCCATTCTTTAGGTATATTCCAATCAAAAACTTGTGTCCCTGTTGCGACTTCCTTTTTTTCTATCTCTATATGTTTTTTAATAATGTCTAAAGATTGTCTAACACCATTTCCAGTAATACTCCTACAGATTGGATATAATTCTGATATCAAATTGAACATATCTTCTTGTATTTTTTTTATTTCTACTTGACTTTTTTTGTAATTTGAATTTAACAAATTCTTCATTTGAATAAAATCTAGCCTGTTTTTAAGTTTAAAATTTATTTTTAAGTATAATTATTCATTGTGCTATAATTTTAGGTATTCTCCATAACATCTGAATTGGAATTCTTTTAATTGCCTGACTTCTGCCAGATGGGGTATTTCCAAAAATTGTAAGTTTATCTTCTACTAATTTGATTTGTTCATTTGATAAAACAAATTCCATTTGAATTTTTGAAAATTTAAATTCTTTCAAATTTTTATCACTATTTTCATTTATCCATTTTTGAATATCATAATTAAAATTGAATTTTGGATTTGTTACATTTCGATCTTCTCCCAAAGGATTATGTGATATTCCTCTACAATAATTTGAAATATTTTCAAATTGTTCTAAAGTTTCATTATCCATTTTTTTATTCTCTAATAGTAAATCTTGTGCAATTTCTAGTGTGTAATTTGTCCAATCATCCATATTTGTAGAAACTACTTTGCCATGAAAATAATACATTACATTAATTCCATCTTCTCCATCTATCAATTTTTGATATTCTTTTTCATTTTGATAATGATTCTCTATTTCTTCAGGAGAATCCCATAATTCCTTTATTGTTGCATTTTCAAATTCTTTAAAGATTTGTTTAATACTTGATGGTGCAAATTCTAAATTTTTGTGTATTCTGTTAAACAATTCAAAAGCATCAATTTTATTTTGACGTAAAAATTTTAAAATTGGATCATAAACAATTCCTTTATTTGTCACCCATAAAGCAAAAGCAAGTAATCGTAATTCTACATATTCTTTGAATGTCAATGTATTTGAACTTACTATGACTTCTTCAATCTCCATTACTTTTTTTCCATTTGATAATTTTGTAAAATCTCTTGGAAGTAATCGAAATTTAGTTTGTAATCCCCATTTCTCCCTTTCTTTAGGTGTATTCATTTCTGCACCATCTAACATCATACATGTGTAAACTTGAATATCATCCATTTTTGCTTTAACTAAATCCCTTAAGGTTTGAACATGACTTTGATAAGATTCACCTGGTAAGCCTAAAATTACTTCTGATGTAGTTCTTAAATTTGCTTCTTTGATTGTTGGTGCTAATGCAATTAATTGTTGTGGACTAATATTTGATCTTCTAATGTTTGTTAGAACTTTTTCATCTAATGATTGTACTGACATGTAAATTCTTAATGCACCATGTAATTCCTTTATTGCTTTGATAATTTTTTCTTTGGAATTTTTGCCTGTAGTTGCTTGAATTTGTTTTGGAAATCCATGTGTATCTTTTAATTTTGCAAGAATTTTACATATTTCGATATCTCTTGGAATCATTCCAAAATTTAAATCACTAATGAACAAACTATGGGTATTATTTGGAACATGATCGGCTATGTAATTTAAATCACTTACAATTCGATCCATTCCAAAATTATTTACTTGTCTTACTACATCTGCCCCATCAACACAAAATGAACATGTGAATGGACACCCTCTATTAGTTTGAAACATTGGTGATAATTTTCCATCAAAAAATTCATCTAGTAATCCATTTGTATATGGTGAAGGAATTTCATCAAGACTTTTAATTCTAATTCCTGGATTACTATACTGTAAGTTATCCTGTTTATCACGAATTATACAACCTTCAATGGGATTCATAAAAATCTCTTCTTTACTATCACTTTCTAATATTTTTCCAATAAAATTTGAAAATCCTACTTCCCCTTCAACTGGTACATAAACATCAATCTCTGGATGCTTTTTCATGAAAATTTTCTGTGATTCTAGATCTAACGGAAAATTTGGACCTCCCCAAACTGTTATACCATTTGGATTATTTTTTTTGAAAATTCTAAAAATTTCTAATCCAATTCTTCTATTCCAAGCATAATTACTTAATCCAAGTACATCTGGTGGATTTTCTTCAATGGCTTTTTCAATTTTATCAATATATTTGAATAATTTAATATCTACATTATTTGGATATTTAGATAAACAATATGATGCCACAAACCCAATATTTAGTGGAAATGATTCTGTAGCTAGGGTAATTGTATCATAAGTTAAATCACCCAAAAAAATTTTTAATGATTTCAATTTAACAATACTTGATCAAACTGCCATAAATAGTATTTTGAAAATATTTGACTGAATTGATTAATTACGCATAAAATTATTTTTCATTTTAGCATTTTATTTTTTAATAAAAATTCTGCAATTTTTAAATCATATATAGTATCAATTTCAAATGAAATTTCTTCTGGCATTTCATATATCCCTATATTTCCTGATAATCTGGATTTGCTTTTCATAAATGATTTATATCTTGTAATGTGAATAGCTCCATTTTCAATATATTGATCTTTAATGTCTTGTCTATTAGGTCTTTTTTTCGGATTATTGTTTTCTGGATATATGAAATCCCCTTTCTTTTTCCACATGAATTTAATTCCTTTAAAGCCACTAGTTAATGAGTCAAAATTTTTATTTTGAAATTTTTTTATTGCTTCATCAATATGTTTCGAATTTCTTAATGGAGAAGTATTTGGTAAAATTATAATTGTGTCTGGAAAATATTTTTCTTTTTTTTCTAAAAATCGTAATACATGCTCAATAACTGGTTCCATAGATAATTTTCCATTTGATAATTTTTTAGGTCGTTTAATCACTTCAGCAGAAAGTTTTTCAGCAATTTTTGTGATTTCTATACTATCTGTTGAAACGATAATTCTAGAAATATATTTTGAGTTAATTGCTGCATTAATTGAATAATATAACATAGGTTTGTTATCTAATTTAATAATATTTTTCATTGGAATTCCTTTTGAACCTCCTCTTGCTGGAATAATACAAAGTATCTTTTTCATTGTATTTCTTTTTTATTACAGATAAATTAGTTTTTTAAATCATTGATTGTTTTTAATGATAAGAGATTATAACCAGAGATTTTTAATAAAATATAATGAACAAAAAACTTTTTGATATGACTGAAAAAACAGTAATAATTACTGGTGCAGCAGGTCTATTGGGTCAACAATATGCAATGGGACTAAGTCAATTAGGTGCAAATATTGTGCTTGCTGATATGGATTATTCAAAATGTAAGCAAATTTCTAAACAACTAAATGAAGAATTCAATACAAATTCTTTTCCTATTAAAGTTGATATTTCAAATAAAAAATCTGTAAAAAATTTGACAAATCAAACAATGAAAAAATATTCAAAAATAGATGTTTTAATCAATAATGCAGCTTACCAAGGAAATGACAAAATTCGAACTACTAAATTTGTAGATTTACCTATGTCAATTTGGAATAAAGCTATTTCAGTAAATTTAACTGGAATGTTTTTGTGTTGTCAAGAAATTGGGAAAGTTATGGAAAAACAAAAAAATGGTGTTATCATAAATATTTCTTCAACGTATGGTATTGTATCTCCAGATCAAAGAATTTATGGAAATAGTGGACAAAACGCTGGAATATTTTACTCAGTTACAAAAAGTGGAGTTTTAAATCTAACAAGATATCTTGCATCTTATTGGAGCAATAAAGGAATTCGTGTTAATACTCTAAGTCCAGGTGGTGTGGAAAAAGGACAAGATTCAAAATTTGTTAAGAACTATTCAGAAAAAACTATGTTGGGAAGAATGGCTAAAAAAGATGATTATGTTGGCGCAATAATTTTTCTTGCATCTGATGCTTCATCTTACATGACTGGGTCAAATTTAGTTATTGATGGTGGTTGGACTGCATGGTAACATAATTTAATATTGTTATAATTTAAAATTAGTTAGTTAGAAAAATGGTAAATATTAGAATTGGAAATAAAACTATAGGTGATGATTCACAGTGTTTCACTATTGCTGAAGCAGGCGCTAATCATGATGGTGACTTAGAAAAAGCTATAAAATTAATTGATTCTGCTATTGAGGCTAAATCTGATAGTATTAAATTTCAAACTTATACTGCTAACAAATTAGTCACAAAAACTGCCCCTAAATATTGGGATGATGGAAAAAAAGATGAAACACAATTTGATGTATTTAATAAACTAGATCATTTAACTCAAGATGATTGGAAACAAATTTTTGAATATTCTACAGACAAAAATTTTTTATGTTTTTCAACTCCTTTTGATGAAGAAAGTGTTGATTTATTGTATAAGTTTGGAGTACCTGCTTTTAAAATTGCTTCAGCTGACATAACTCATTTGCCATTAATAAAATATATTTCACAAAAAAATTTACCAATTTTTATTTCTACTGGAATGGCAAATGATCTAGAAATTAAAGAAGCAATTGATACAATAGAGAATGAAGGAAATCATAGAATAATAATTATGCATTGTATAACTTCTTATCCTACAAATCCTGAAGATGCAAATTTAGAAATGATTAGAACATTAAAAAAAAATTATCCTGAATATGTGATTGGTTATTCTGATCATACTTTAGGTACTCTAATTCCTACATTATCTTCAATATATGGTGCAAAATGTATTGAAAAACATTTTACTTATGATTCTTCATTAACAATAAGCCCAGATCATAGATTATCACTAGACACATTTGGTTTTAAAACAATGGTTGAGCAATTAAAAATTGCATACACATCAACTGGCTCAGCAATACGTAATTCATTTAATTCTGAATCTGAATCAATAAAATATGCAAGAAGAAGTATAGTTTTAACAAAAAAACTTTCTAAAGGCAATGTAATAACGAGGGATATTATTGATATCAAAAGACCTGGAACTGGCATATCTCCAAAATTTTTGGACAAAATTATTGGTAAAACTTTAGTTAATGATGTGGACGATGATATACCATTAAAATGGAGTGATTTGGGAATAAATGAAAAATAAAAATATATTTTTAATTATGGCAAGATCTGGAAATCAGTACCTTGCACGTCAAAACCTTCGTTTAGTCAATGATAAACCTTTATTATTTTACATTCTTCAAATTTGTTTAAAATTTAAAAATACTGATGTCTATGTAACAACCGATTCTGAAGAAATTTCTGAATTATCTTTAATGTATGGGGCTAAAGTAATTAAAAGACCAAAATCATTAACTAAAAATTCTACTAGTCTTGAAGAAATTGCTTTTCATGCATTATGTAATTTAAGTAAAAAAAATTTAACTTATGAAAAATGTATTCTACTTAGCCCTCAATTTCTTTTAATTAAAACTTCAACTCTAGAACTTTTTTTTAAAAATCTTACAAATTCTATTTCTACAATATATGGTTATGTGAATAATTTTGAAAAATTTAAAAAAATTAGTGATCCAGATAATTCATTTAATAAATTACATAAATTAGATTCACATGTTGTAGATATAAAAAAAATTGTATCATTTAATTGCAAAAATTTTTTACAACATAAACAATTTGATTCAAATAATTATGGTTTAGAATTATCAAAAAATGAAATTTTTTCATTATTAAATTATCATGATATTGGAGTTCTAGAAACAATTCTCAAAAGAAAAAAAATTTTAATTAGAGTTGATGGAAATAAAGAAATTGGTTTAGGTCATGTTTATAACATGTTGACAATTTTAAATCACTTTAGAAATGATGATTTACTTATTGTAATGAATAATAAAAAAAATATGGGTTCAAATAAATTTAAAGAACATTTGTATAAATTAAAATTTTTTAGCAATCAAAAGCAATTAAGTAAAATCGTTGAACAATATCAACCTGATATTATCTTTAATGATATTTTAGATACTTCTGTAAAATATATGAATTTTTTAAAACATTTTACTAATTTCATTGTAAATTTCGAAGATCTTGGCAATGGTAGTAAATATGCAAATTTAGTTTTTAATCCTATTTATTATTCAAAAATAAAATCTAAGAATATTTTTTATGGAAGTAGATATGCTGCGGTAAGAGATGAATTTAGAATTTGGCAAAATAATGTAATTAATAAAAAAGTCACTAAAGTATTGATAACCTTTGGAGGTACTGATCCAACAAATAAAACTCAAAAAATTATTGAAATACTTGAAAAAAATAATTTTACAAATATAGAATTTACAGTTATTCTTGGAATTGGTTACTCTCATATGAAATCATTAAAAAATTTAATTTCAAAAATGAAAAAAAATAATTTTAAATTAAAAATTATTGAAAATTCTGATTTCTTAGCAAAATTTTTCAGAGAAACTGATTTTGCAATAACATCTAATGGAAGAACTGTATTTGAATTGGCTGCAATGAATGTACCTATTATCACAATACCTGTAAATAAACGTGAAAAAACTCATTCTTTTGTTAAACATGCTGGTGTTGGATTTCAAATTGATCCTGATTCCCAAATTTTTGAATCTCAATTTTTAAATTCTTTCAATAAATTATGTTCATATAATACTCGTAAAAAATTCAAATTACAATTAAAAAATTTAGATTTATTGGAAGGAATTAATTTAGTTCATAATATTATTAATACTAAATATGATGAATTTAAAAAGGAAGAGAATATTTGATATCTAAAAGGGTAAAATAATGAAAAAAATTAGAGTAAGTTTTCTAACTGACAAAGAATTTGATAAAGAATCTATTACTAAAAAATTAGAATCTCAGATCGAATCATCATCAGAAGAAAATAAAAAAATTCTAAAAAATATACTAAATGATTTCAAAAATAATGATTTTTCATTAATTACCCCTCAAGAAATTCAATTTATTAATAATCACTCTAGTGAAATTTTATCTAATTATCTTATTTTTAGACATAAATTCAAAAATTTTCCAAAAAATCAAATTGACTCCAATATTCCTCAACATCTGATTATAGAACCTACTTCAGCATGTAATTTGAGATGTGTTTTTTGTTATCAGGTTGATGAAGATTTTACCCAAAATTATATGGGAACAATGGATTTACCATTATTCAAAAAAATTATTGATGATGCCTATAAAATTGGTATAAAAGCAATTACACTTACTGGAAGAGGTGAACCTACACTTAATCCAAAAATTGGTGAAATGTTAGAATATTGTTCTGGAAAATTTTATGATTTAAAAATGAATACTAATGCAACTCGATTAAATGAAAAATTAATTCATCAAATATTAAAAAGTGGTGTTACTGATCTAGTTTTTTCTGTTGATTCTTATGAAAAAAAAGAATATGAGTCTATTAGAATACGAGGAATTTTTGAAAATGTATTAAACAATATTAAAAAATTTAAAGAAATTAAAGAAAATATTTATCCTGATTCAAAATGTTCTACTAGAATTAGTGGAGTAAAAATTAATCAATCTCTTGATTCTGAAGTTTTTAAAAAATATTGGGAAAAATACGTTGATCATGTTGTTTTAGTTGAATTACAAGAAAGATGGGATACTTATAACAATCCTCTTGAGAATGCCGGTAAAGGTCCTTGTAATTATTTATGGGGCGAAATGAATATCTGGGCTGATGGATTATGTAATCCTTGTGATGTTGATTATAAGAGTGAATTATCTGTAGGTAACATTCAAGAAAATAGTATTGAAGAAATTTGGAATGGCGAAAAATACCAAAATTTAAGGAATTTACATAAAAATGGAAAACGTAATACATGCCATCCTTGCGATAGATGTTCTAGTTGGTAGTCAAAATAGGAATAATTGGGTATAGGAATCATGCATCTCGACTAATTGATATTATTAATGAGATTGATGATTGTTTTATTAATTTAATATTTCATCCAAATAGACTATCTGAAGATAAAAATTTTACAAATAATTTCTCTGATTTATTTAGCTGCGATGCAATTTTTATTTCCTCTCCAAATGAAACACATTTTGAATATTTAAAAAAATTATTTTCTGAATATGATGGATATATTTTTTGTGAAAAACCGCCAGTAATTTCTACACAACAACTTAATTTTCTTAAAAATACTTCTACTAAAATTAAAAATAAATTATTTTTTAATTTTAATTATAGATTTAGTAAAATCAATGATTGCTTAGTAAAAACAAAAGAATCTAAAAACATTGGCGAAATTAATCATATTAATATTATTGCAACTCAAGGATTGGCATTTAAAGATGAATATTTAAATTCCTGGCGTTCTGATGGTAAGAAAAATCTTCATAATATTTTAGAAACTCTTTCTATACATTATTTAGATTTATTAAATTTACATTTTGGAGAAATTACTGATCTGAAATATTATCCAAAATTAATTTCAAATAATGGTACGTCATATGATACAAATTATATTGTAATTAAATATGGTAATATTACTGCATCAATTTTTAATTCATATGCTAGTCCTTACATAAATCAAATTTCTATTTTAGGTACAAATGGATTTTTAACTATCTTTGAAAATAAACAAAAAATTTTTTCCCCTCGTAATACATTTAATTCAGATGGTTTTTTTATAATTCCTCCACTTTTAGAAAATGAAATATTCAATTTTGAAAATGAATATAATAGTTCCCTAATCAATTCTGTTAATTATTTTCTAAATCACGTAAAAAATAAAACAATAATACCTCTAGAGCAATTCAATACTAGTATTAATTCTAATAAATTAATTTTAGAAATAAAGGATAATTATAGTTAATTTTTATTGTATTTGATTAATTCCTTTTTGATAAAATCAATTGGGACCACTGGTGTAGGGTCTATTTTTTTAATAATTGCAACATATATGGAAGTATAATCGAATAAGTAAATTAATTGAATTAATTTTGATAGGATTCCACCTTTTACAGAAAAAATTTCCTTATACTCAATATCATTTTTTTCAAAAAAATCTTTAATTATTTTCCATCTTTCCTTGGTTTTAATGAAATCATCATGGCCTTGAAGTAAAATCGGTTTAATTTTTTCACCTCTATTCCATGCAACAATTCCATTATGTGAAGCCTCTATGATATCTTCAGTTATTACCTGCATTTTTGAATTTTCTTGAAGTGAATTTTTAAATCTAACACATGCTGCTTGTAATCCCCATGGATAGTAAATTATTGGAATATTTTTTATTTCATAAGCTAAACTGATTGCAGGATTTGAGTCATTCATATTTTTTGAACTAATTATTTCTCGTAATTTTTTTAATTGAATAATTGCTTCCAAAACTTCATTTTGATCTATTGGTAAAATATCTTTTAATTCTTTTAACATAGAAAATAAAAATGGCACAAACGATGTTCTTGGTGAATGAACCATCAAGATTTTTCTAAATTCAATTAATTTTTCATCACAAATTTTTTCCATTTCCCCCCCATTTGAAAAAGCAATAATCTTACACCCTATTTTCTTAGCTTCTAATAAAACATTCAATGTTTCTTCAGTATTTCCTGAAACACTTGTTGTTATCACTAATGTTTTTTTATTTACTGTTTTTGGTAAAATATACCCTTTTACTATTTCTACATGAATATCTGTTTTTGATAAAATTGCAGCAAATACATCATTTATGGCTCCAGAGCCACCAACACCAGCAAAAACTATGTGTGAAGGCTTTTCAAAATCATTAATTTTTTTAATTCTATTGAAATTATCTTCAGCAATCTCTGGCCAAGAATCATATATTTTATACATTCCAGATGCATCAATTCTATCTAATTCTACTTGATCAATCATTTAAAATCCCTAATGTTTCTTTTACTGAACCAAATTTAAAATCATTTAACAAGTTTTCAAATTTTTTAATTCCTGATTTTAAATTAAAATAATAATACCAGTTGTATTCTTTTATCTTTGGCATTTCAGGATCTAAATCTTTTGGATGAATATATATCATCGCTGGATTGCCTTCTTTGTTCATTTTTTTTATTCCCCATTTGATATACCAATATGGAAAAAATCTTAAATAAAATCCCCCTGCAATTGGAATATTACCTAATAATGGAATTTTATGAGTTGCCATTGGAATTTCAATCAAATCACTTTTTTCATCTTTTTTAATAATATTTTTTAAAAATGGTTTGTAAATTGTTCTTGGAGCATTAGGAATTCCATATAGTTGTGTTTTTACAGGAAAAATACTTGAATCGTATGTTAAATTATTATTTAATATTTCAAATACCCAATAATTATTTTTATTAATTGAAAAAAAAGGGGCTCTAAAACCTTCTACTTTTTTATTTGTAATTTTTTCTAAAATATTTATTGATTTAAAAAAATCTTCTTCAAATTCTTTTTTATTTACTTTTCGTAAATCAATATGAGAATATGTATGACTAGATATTTCATGACCCAAATCTGAAATTTTTTTAATTAATTCTGGAAATTTTTCAGCAATATATCCTAATACAAAAAATGTAGCTTTGACATCATACCTTTCAAATAAATCCAAAATTTTATTTGTATTTTCAACAACTCGACTGTCATATTTTGACCATTCTGAAAATGGTAAATCACAGTAATAGTCTTCTAAATCTACTGACATGATGTTTGTTATTGACATATCTTTAGAGTATTTTTTCTTTATAATAACTAATTATTAAATTAAAAAAATATAGATATACTAAGGATTATTTTGTTTTTAATATGTTGAAATTAGCATGTATACCTGCATTTAATGAAGAAAAACCAATTGTTGATGTAATAAAAAAATCCCTAAATTATGTTGATCAGGTTGTAGTTTGTGATGATGGTTCTTCTGATTTAACTAGTGAAAATGCTAAATCTGCTGGTGCTGTTGTAATTAAACATGAAAAAAATATGGGTAAGGGACATGCAATGAAAACTCTTTTTAAATATGCAAAAGATGTTGATGCTGATGTTATAATTACTATTGATGGTGATGGTCAATTTTTACCAGAACAAATTAAAAATTTACTTAAACCAATTTTAGAAAATTCTTTTGATGTTGTAATTGGAAATCGATTTTCTGATGATAAAGAAATGCCTTCCTATAGAAAAATTGGAAATCAAATGTTAGATAAAATAACAAAATTAGCTGCTGATTTACCTTTTTCTGATACACAAAGTGGATTTCGTTCTTATTCTAAAAAAGCAATTCAATCTATTGATTTTTCAACAAGTGGATTTGGTGTTGATTCAGAAATTTTAATCAATGCAGTTGATAAAGGATTAAAAATTACTGAAACTGATGTTACCGTTCTATATGATACGGGGTTAAAAACATCTACAAAAGATCCTGTATCTCATTCGATGAGTGTAATTGGTTCTTTACTTGAATCAATAGCTATTCATCATCCATTGAAATATCTTGGAATTCCTGGAATGTTTTTATTATTGATTGGCTTAATTTTTGCAACATATTCAATATCTAATTTTAATGATACTGGTAATTTCTCACTACCCTCTATTATTGCTGCTATGAGTTCATTGATACTTGGTTTAATTTTATTACTAATGTCTGTGGTTTTGTTTAGTATCTCTCATAATAAAAATACATGATTATACTAAAATAAATCAAATCTAATTTTAAAAAACTATTTTTGATGACAGTAGATATAGTTTCTATTGATTTTTAAAAAGCCTATTTTATTATAAAATATTGGAAAATATTAGTGGTTTACGCACAGTCGAATGGAAAGATAATAAGGTAATAATGATAGAGCAAACCAAATTACCTAATGAATTGGTTTTTGTAGAATATGATGATTTTAATCAAGTAGCAAATGCTATCAAAACTTTGATAGTTAGAGGTGCACCTGCAATTGGAGTATCTGGTGCATTTGGATTGGGATTGGCTGCTTTACAAAGTCAAGCAACAACAACAGAAGGACTATTATCTGATTTAGAAGATGCAAGAAAAATTCTTTTTGCAACAAGACCTACTGCAGTAAACTTGGGTTGGGGATTAGAAAAAATAATGAATGTGGCAAAGACTGGAGAAACGGTAGAACAAATTAAACAATTAGTTATTTCTACTGCTAAAAAAATGGCTGATGAGGATATTGAGATTAACAAATCTATGGGTAAAAATGGTTCAGTTCTTTTTGATGATAATGATACTATAATGACTCATTGTAATGCAGGAGCATTAGCTACTGTTGCATATGGAACTGCTTTAGGTGTAATCCGTGCTACTAGAGAAAGTGGAAAAAATGTTAAAGTCATTGCAACTGAAACTAGACCAATTCAACAGGGTTCAAGACTAACTGCATTTGAATTAAAACATGATGGATTTGATGTTAGTTTAGTTCCTGATACTGCAGTTGGTTATTCAATGGCAAATGGATTGGTAAACAAAGTTGTAGTTGGTGCTGATAGAATTGTTAAAACTGGTCATGTTTTTAATAAAATTGGAACTTATCAGGTAGCAACAATGGCAAAACAACATGGAATTCCATTTTATGTGGCAGCTCCATTATCTACAATTGATATGGAAACAAAAGCTGAAGATGTGGTTATTGAAATGAGAAAAGGAAGTGAAGTTACAGGTATTGGTGAGAAAAAGACTGCTCCTGATGATATTGGTG
>Ga0315316_10000259_pt1 | contig 33403 bp, 44 predicted proteins | sample M160m3416metaG_FD_203702 | JGI IMG/M metagenome (GOLD analysis project Ga0315316, IMG submission 203702) | Ammonia-oxidizing marine archaeal communities from Monterey Bay, California, United States - M1 60m 3416 | ecosystem: Environmental > Aquatic > Marine > Intertidal zone | place: USA... | reverse complement strand
TGGTGGAAAAAGAACTAGAAAAACTAAAAAAGTAAGAAAACATCGTGGTATCATTCAAACTGGTGGTAATAAAGGTAAATTAAAAAAGGGATATAAATATACAGGCAAACGATTGAAAAATGGTTTATCTGAAATTAAAAAAGTTAAAGCAAAAAAATAAATTTTTAATTACTTTCAATATTTTGATAAGTTGGTTTATTTCTTCTTAGCGATAAATATGCTAATAGATGAAAACTAATTCCAATAAAAAATATTGCTAAAATACATTCTGCTTCTGTAAATCTATCAAAAGAATATCTTGATAAAACTTCACTTCCTGTTGTTAAACAAGCTTGATTTTCTGGAATATCATTACAATTCATTGTTTTTCCTGAAAATTCATTTATGATTAATCCTTGAAAACCCCAGTTAATAAATGAAAAATATTGAAGCCATCCTATCCAAATAGGCATTGTTTCTAAATTCGCATAAAAACCACCAAATAATAAAAATACAATCATTAGTGGAGATGCTAAAGAAGTTGCTGTATGAATATCTGGTGTTGATGCTGATAAAAATAAACCCATTCCAGATGAACAAAGGGAAAGACAACAAATAATTACTAAGAATGAAAAATAAGCAGAACCACTATGATTTAATCCAATCGCCCAATAAATTATACTTGTATAAAGTATTGATATTCCAAATTCTATTGGAACAGATGATAAAAATTTTGCCAAATAAAAAGAACTTGCTTGATATGATTTTGAAGCACGTTCTTTTAATACAATCTCTTTTTCTATAGCAAACTTTTTTAATGTTGGAAACATTGAACCAAAAGATGAGTTGATACAAATAAAAAAATAAACACCAAGTGTGTCTTGTATTGATTTTTGCCCGTTATCTAAATTACTATATATCATAGATAAAATGATTGAAAAAAATATAGTTATGCAAAAACGTATTGTCATTCCAACTTTATCTCTTAGTTCTTCATTTAATGATCTTATAAATAATAATTTAAATTGGTCTATCCAATTAGAAAAAAATTTTCCTGTATTTGGACCTGTATATTCATATTCTTCATCATGTATTAAATCTATTACTGTTATTCTATCTAAATTCAAAAGTTTTTCTATTCTTAATTCCGATTCTTTTAAAGTTTCTTCTGATGTTGTATCTAAAGATATTAAATCTAGAATATAATCTGCTGGATTATAAAATTCAGGACATTTAAAATCTAGATCTCCAAAATATTCAGTACAATCATTGCGGTAACCAGAATAAACACATTTTCCATTTGATAAAAATATTACTTTATCAAATAAGTTAAATACGCTACTTGAAGGTTGATGAATTGAACAAATTACTATATGCCCTTGTTCTGCTAAATCTTTTAAAATTTGTATAATATTTTTTGCTTGAAAACTATCTAACCCAGATGTTGGTTCATCTAAAAAAATTATCAAAGGTTCTGTTAATATTTCATTAGCAATACAAGTTCTTTTTTTTTCACCACCTGAAATTCCTCTTTTTAAAACATTACCTATTTTTGAATCTTTTATTTTTGCTAATCCTAATTTATTTAATAAATTATTAATCATCTCTTTTTTTGTTGAAACATTTACATCTGAAGTTAATCTTAATTTACTTGTCATTACTAAACTCTCAAATACTGTCATTTGGGGATATAAAATATCTTCTTGTTGAACATAAGCTACCATTTTTTTAAAAGGTAATTCTTTTCTATCTTTACCACAAATTGTTATACTACCTGTTAATTCAGCAGTTTTATTTATTGTCACTCTATCTGCTAATATATTTAGTAATGATGTTTTACCACTACCCGAAGGACCTAATATTGCTAGTAATTCACCACCAAATACTTGACCTGTTATTTTATCTAAAATTAACTTATCTTTTATTGAATAATTTACATCCTTCCATTCAATTGAAGGACCCATTGTAATTCTTCCACTACTGTAAGTTCTTAATTCCATTATTATTAATAATAATACTTAATTCATTTTTATATTCTTTTTACTCTTTTTTCTCTTCTTAAATTCATAAATTTCTTTATTATTAACTTCTATAATATAACGAATAAATAATAAAAATAAAATTGAAATATGATTGATTTATTTAACTTAAATTATTATATTTATAATTTGTATAAAAAATGTTTTCACGATTATTTGGGCATCCAAAACCTAAAGTGCAAGAGAAACAGAATTCTACTTCTGTTAACGATAGCATTTTAAAACTAAAAAATACTGATTCTACAATTGATAAAAAAATAACACATCTTGAAAAACAAATTACGAAATTAGAAGATGAAGCAAAAAAACTTATTAAACTTAAAACTAAATCTTCTAAACAGAGAGCTCTTGCTAAACTTAAATTGAAAAATTTAAAAATGAAAGAACTTAATAAATTAATGGGTATGCAATATAACTTATCTGTTCAATCAAACGCATTAGAAAATGCTCAATTCAATACTTTAGTAATTCAAGGAATGAAAGATGCTAATAATACTTATAAAAAAATCAACAAGAGTTTAAATATTGATAAAGTTGATGACTTGGTTGAAGATCTTAATGAACAACAAGACCTTATGAATGAAGTTTCTGATGCTTTAGCAACTCCTTTATTTGATCATGATTTTGATGAAGATGAATTACTAGCAGAATTAGATGAACTTGAAGAACTTGATAATGATCTAAATTTATTACCTAACTTACCAGAAGTTCCTAAGACTGAGACTAAACCAATTGTTCAACCAATTATTCAAACAGAAGAAGAGAAAGAACTAAAGGAATTAGAAATGCTCATGAATTAAAAATATTCATGAATTAAAATATTAATTATTAAATTCAGTCCCTCTTTTTTTATATATATATAATTAAAATTGACATTAAATATATATATATATCAAAAAATTACTGAAAAAATGTTTTATCTTAGAGGTAAAAAACGTCAGGAAGTGAAAAATGCATTAATATATGCTGAAACAAAAATGACTGGTAATATTCCAATCATATCAAATGAAGTTATGAAATTTATTCCAAAATGGAGTGATGAAGAGATTAGAAAATCGATTAAAGTTATCTTGAGTATTCAAGCATATCGCAGATATATTTTTCATAAAGGAAGAGCAATTGGATTTTATAATGAAGAAACTAGATTAGTTAAAAAACAATGTATGCGAAATCATAAACTTAAAAAATATGTTCTTAGTGATAATGATAAAGAAAATATTAATCTAGCATACAAATATTCTAAACATCATATTTCTTGTTTATATGATGGATATGATATTACTCTTTCATCATATGAAAGAAAACTACTTAATGATAGTGAAAATTTTTATTAAATAAAATTATGGACTTAAAAATTTAAATCAAATACTTAATAAGACAATGAAAATATTAGTTACTGGTGGTTCTGGATTAGTAGGTAAGGCAATACAAAAAGTAAAGACAGAACATGACTTTATTTTTTTATCATCTAAAGATTGCGACTTAACTAATTTTGATAAAACAAAAGATTTATTTGATAAAATAAAACCAGATTATGTAATTCATTTAGCAGCATGTGTTGGTGGCTTATTTAAAAACATGAATAAAAATTTAGAAATATTTGAAATAAATCTTTTAATTAATTTTAATGTAATTAAATGTTGTCATTTATACAAAATTAAAAAATGTATATCTTGTTTATCAACTTGTATTTTTCCAGATAATGTCACTTATCCAATTAAAGAAAATATGTTACATAATGGAAAACCACACGAATCTAATTATGGATATTCATATGCTAAAAGATTATTAGAAATACATAGTCGATTATATAGAGAAACACATAATTCTAAATTTATTTGTATTATTCCATGTAATATATATGGAGAAAATGATAACTTCTCTCTTGAAGAAGGACACGTTATACCTGCTTTAATACATCAATGTTATTTATCTAAAAAATTTAATAAACCATTTGTTGTTAAAGGAACAGGAAGTCCTTTAAGGCAATTTATATATGTTGAAGATTTAGCTAACATTATTTTATTAATTTTAGAAAAATATGAAGGTAATGATGATTTAATTGTTGCTACTCCAGAAAAAGATGAAATTAGCATTAAAAATATTGCTGAATTAATTGCTCACTATTTCGAATATGATAATATTAAATTTGATACTAATTATTCTGATGGTCAATATAAAAAAACTGTTGATAATACAAAATTAAGAAATTTTATTGATTACAAAATGACTGATATTAAAACTGGATTATCGAAGACGATTAACTGGTTTAAATTAAATTATGATATATGTAGAAAATAGATATAAAGATACTTATTTTATTAAATGTATAAAACATGTTTTCATTAATTAAAGCGATTTCTCTTTTTACACTCTTTGTAACTGCTATTAGCAGTAATACAATTCAAATCAAAAAATTTGATATTTCACCAGAAGAGCATTTTACATTATCTTGTAAATCTATTGGTAGTTTAACTAAAATGGATTGTGGAGTTATGCCACAATCTTCTATTAGTATTCAAAATTATATGAATGCACAATTTTATGGTAATATTCATATTGGAACTCCCGAACAAAGTTTTACTGTTATTTTTGATACTGGTTCTAGCAACTTATGGGTTCCTTCTTCTACTTGTTCATCTTGTGGAAGCCACGCAAAATATGACCATAGTCAATCTAATACCTATGTATCTAATGGAACTGATTTTGAAATTCGTTATGGTTCTGGTTCTGTAAAAGGTTTTATTTCCAAAGATACTGTTACTCTTGGGAATATTCCTGTTCCTAATGCAATCTTTGCTGAAGTTACTAATGAACCAGGTATGGTATTCAAAAAAGGTAAATTTGATGGAATTCTTGGACTTGCTTGGAAATCTATTTCTGTTGATGGTATTAATCCAATTTTTAATCAAATGATTGATGCAAAATTAATTGCTGAACCTGTTTTTTCTTTTTATCTGACTTCTGAATCTGGTAAAGATGGAGAACTTACTATTGGTGGTATTAATAAAGATAAATTCACTGGAGAATTATTTTATGTTCCTCTCTCTTCTGAATCTTATTGGGAAATTAACATGGATGGTTTTACTATGAATGGACAACAAGTTATTTCTACTAAAACTGCTATTGTAGATACTGGCACTTCTCTTTTTGCTGGACCAAAAGAAGATGTTAAAAAAATAGCAAAAATGGTTGGTGCTTATTCTACTTTCATTAATCCTAATGAATTTATGATGTCTTGTAATAATCTTGATAGTCTACCTGTCATTAAAATCAATCTTTGTAATGGTAATCAATGTAAAGATTTTGAATTAACTGCTGATGATTATGTTCTTAAAGTTACTATGTTTGGACATAGTGTTTGTATTCTTGGTTTTACTGGAATTGATATTCCTCCACCAAGAGGACCACTCTTTATTCTTGGAGACCCATTCATTCGTAAATACTACACTGTATTTGATGTTGGTCAAGAAAGAATTGGATTTGCTACTGCTGTATAAATAATTATTAAAATTGAAATATATCGAATTTATTCAAACTTATATCACTAATTTTGAATAAAGATGAGTGAAATTATTTACAAACGCCCTGGTTATGGAACACGTGGAATTACTTGGAATTCTTTAAAACGTGATTGGATTGGTCGTAAATCTTGTATTTATAGCAAATTTCCTATCATGTATCGCTTTCACGAAGAAAATGGAAAGTATATCTGTTGGATGTCACATATTGAATATACATTTTATTTTGATACTGCTAAAGACTTAGGAAAATACATATTTAGTGAATTTCCTAAAACTTTTAAAAGTTGTGAAATGTGTAATTTAGGATATTTTCAGATTGATGAACAGAAACTTAAATCTGAATTTAATGGATATTATACTTCACCTAATAAAACAAAATGGACTTCTATGTGTAACCATTATTGCAAACGTTGTTCTTCTTGGAATAATGATATGTCTCAAGAAATTATTAATATGCCACAGGAATTCAATAAGATACTTCCTGATGATATTAAAAACTTAATTGATACATATTTGAAACAAATGAATTTTAGATGTAAAGACTGTTTCTATTTTGTTGATGTCAAAAATAAAACTAGAGGCAGTTCTCGCTACGCATTCATTTCTCATGATGCTCACGATGGTATATGTTGGTGTTGTTATAAACAAAATTAAAATCGATTAAAATTAATTTTATTCAATCAAATATTAGATATTTTATAAAATTTAATTATTGTTATGAATACACAAATTTTGGAACAAGTTTTCCACAAAAATGAATCATTTATTATACGCGAAATGACTGGAGAGAAAAGTCTTCATCAAGATAGTATTAATAAACAGAATGCTAATTCAGATTCTGCCAAAACAAGTAATCTCTCTGAAAAAAAAGTTATTACAAAAACTTATAATGAACTTGTTTATGAAGAAATACCTAAGGACTTTTCTGTTACTACTGTTAGTAACAAAGACCCTTATGCTTAAATTTATAAATAATTATATTTGGGACTTGAATTATACTCATTAATATAAAAATTAAAATCGATTTAATTTTACCTTATACAAGAAATTACCAAAATCTATATTAGCGAATCGAATCTACTCTTATACTCAAGAACCTACGCCTCGTTTATACTTAAACTCTTCTCCTACAATGGAAAGTAAAAAAGTGTATACCGGATATATTAAAAAGAAGTCTAACAGACATTTTAATATTACGTTCAGAAGTAAGAAGGATCAAAAAGACTTTGGCAAGGGCCTTATTCAGGCATTCACGAAGAACTTCAAGGTAGAAGGACAAAAGATTACGAACTTTAAGCAAGGGAATACAGTCACTTTTGAAGTTGCTGAAGATTCTGCTTATCTCAATGGTTTCAAAGCCATTAATCTGATGTTTCCCAAGAAGAAGCCCGTGAAGAAGACCGCCAAGAAGACCGCCAAGAAGCCTGTCAAGATGACTCGTGAAGAATGGGAAAAGGACACCAGACCTACCATTCTTGATAAGAAAATTGACTGGGAACTTGTATTTGATGATGACGAAGATTGGATGTCCAAATACAAATTACCATGGTTTCTCTACGACTTTTAGAAACTTCTTAGTTTTGAACTATTTCCACCTATGGAATGAACCATATAAAAAAATAATACTTATGGAATGAACCATATAAAAAAATAAAAAGTGTTAATAAAAGATAATTGGGGCTAATCCCCCCTAAATTCTAAGCTTTCTTTCTCTGCTTTTTCAAACACTTAAAATTTTGAATAAAAAGATCGACCATTAATTGAAATTCGGGACTGGATATATTATGTATTAGGCACTTCTACTGAAAATTCTTCTTCTGATTCTACATCTACTGCTACTTCTTTAAATCCCCAAAGTATTTTATTCCAAATGCGTTCAAATATAAAATGGATAACTAATTTAATTATATTATCAGCAAGACCTAACGTTGCTGCTTTTTGTAAATCATTATATAATAGGACAGCCAAAATAATTGTTGTTAAAATAGCAATTAATCTCCAAATTAATGTTTTAACAACTGTTCTTTTAAAAGTCTCTTGAATTTTTACTGTTGATTGCTCCATATTTATATTTTAAAATATAAAATCAATTTTTATACTGATAATATGTTTTCCTGTTAGGCCATCTATAATCATACGATTTCATAAATTTATAAAAATTTTTATTCATATCTTCTATTAATTTTAGATCAAAAATACGAGAAGTTTTTTTTTCACATTTGTCTAAGAGATTTATACTATATTTATACAATTTAGATTCTACTTTTTTAAATTGATAAGTTTTCAATAAACAATATACAATATATAATAACTCAGAGTGAATTGGGAATTTATTAAATGGTTTCATTGCAAATAAATGATTAGCATTAAATGATATAAATTTATGGTACGCTTTCTCTAGTATATCAGTTAATATTGTATATCTTGCACTTTTTGATTTGTAACAAGATTTACCAAAATCAATTACAGAAATTTTTATACCTTCATTTGAAAACTTTATTTCTTTATTATCAATCATAAAAGAAACTCTTTTTTTTTTTACTTTATTAAACATAACATTGTGAAGTCCCCTTAACTTTAATTTTTTTTTACCTCCATGATTTATACACAGATCTCCGTGATAAATTCTTACTATATGATTTAAAAACCATGTAGCAATTAACATTTGTAAGAATAGAGATTTAATTCTTCTAGCTTTTTTAGATTCCACTATATTCCAATTTGGATAATCTATATAATCCATTATTGCGATATAAGAATATTTTTTTAGTCCAAATAGATGATGAAATTTAACATATAAATCTGGAATTTCTTTTGATTCTTGTAATTTACCTATTTTTGTTATAATAGTGGATTCATAACATAAATTATATTCATTTTTAAAATATTTAATGACATATTTTTTATTATAATATTCAAATATATAAACAAATCCACCACCGTGACCTTGATAAGGTGCTTTATACAAAATCTTATTATCAAAAAATGTAGATATATTTGTTTTATCTATTTTTAATGGACTATTTGTTAATTTAAATAAATGACTTTTAAATGAATTTTTAAATAATTCTTTTAATTCTAGAATATTACTCATTTTATATATATTACTAATTTAAATAATTTAATAATTAATTTTTTTTCCAAGCGGTTATCCCACATATTGCTGCACCAATTCCAATACCACCAATTACACTATAAGTTTTAATTTTACTTGATTTTTTTCTTGTCATTTTTTTATTTATTGGTTTAATTGGTTCTTGTGGTGTCATATGTTTTAATGTTATTAATTGCGGAACTGTATCATGAATTTTTTCAAGATGAAATTGATGTGACTTTTTCCAATAATCATCTGAAGAAAGAACTTTATTAAAAGAATGGGCTTTGTCTAAAAATTGAGAAATTTCTTTATGTTGTTGAATTTTATCTTTATCTGATAAATTCTTTACTGATACATCATTTACTGTTGATAAAGTTTTTAATACTACTTGTGTAAGACCATATAATTGAGAACTTACTATATCAAAATTTGTTCTTGTTTCACTTCTAATATCATTACTTATTTTATTAGCACGTAATCTATTATTTTTTTCAACATTTTGTAGTCGTGTTTCATTCTTTCTATCAACATCTTTTACAAAACTTAATGTATCACTTTGAGATTTAATTAATTCTGGAACTATTCTTTTTTCAAAAGAATCTTCTTTTCTTATATATCTCATAAGTAAATAGAGTGATGTTGAACCAATTACACTATACAATAAAAATTTTTTTACCTCTGTCATAATATTTTCTTGTTGTGTTGTAGTTACAATTGGAATAAATTGTGGTGTTGTATCTATATTTGTTTTTGGTATATCAACTTTTTTTAAAAATGATACGTCCTTTAATTGACTGGTCAGAAATGTTCCACCAGCAACTCCAGACATTATCCAAGCAATAGGAGGAAACTGTGCCATTTAAATATTAAAATAGATATTATTTTAATATTAATAAGTGTATAAATGTAATAAATATATATAAAATGGATAATTATCAAAATACATATTTTAGGAAAAAATCTGATGGAAGTTTAACTTTCGCAACTATTACGATTGAAAAAAATAATGTTCCTAAAAATGACGAGGAAATTAAACTTGTTGAACCTGTTGAATCTGTTAAACCTGTTAAACCTGTTAAATCGCAAAACAAAAAAATTAGGAGAAGTAAAAATTATTCACATATTAATCCTATTGATTTTGTTAAGAATGGAAGTATCGTAATTAAATTATGTCGTAATACCAAAGGAATGAATTTTCGTTTCTTTTATGTGAGTAATAATTTTAAATATTTACGATGGTTTTCTCCTTCTAAAAATTTTAAGTTAAGTAATATTGATATAAATCAAATTGTAGATATTATAAGAAAACCAAAAGATTGTTTTTATAAAAAATTAGATCCATTTCTAATAACTTTTCCAGCAGATGATATTCATCAACTTGTATTAAAAATATCATATCTTGAAGGACGAGAAAGAGGTTTAGATGGAATGCCATTTATATTAAAAAAACACTATAAACCAACAGAGATAAAATATTTATATTTAGTTTTTAAAAATTCTCTTGAACTTGAATTTTGGTATCTAGGATTAATGAGTATTGTTGATTCAAAGAATATTGATAAATATATTACCTACAATGAACCTCATAAATCAAAAGTTGAATTAAGTTTATATATTAATGATTTCTATAAATATGATCCTTTATTGAATTATCATCAAGTTAGTAAATTAAAATTTAATAAATCACATGTTCTGTATACTCAAATAAAAAAACAGAGAAATAAAATAAAAAAACGTTTTACTAAATTAAAACAAATGGATAATGAATTACAAAATTATATAAATGAATTTATAATACCTATCTTACATACATCATTTAATTTAGTTAATCATTGTATTCGCACATTTGATAATTTTGGTTCTAATTTAGAAGAAGATGATTTGTCTAGAATTGCTAAATGGTTATATCAAATGAAGATTGAATATGCTGTCATTAAAGATATTATTAAAATACTAAAAAATAAACAATTACAAATTAGAAACGACCGAATTGGTTATACAATACCACTACCAATATAAATTAAAATCGATTATTTATATTACTACTTAATATATTAAGAATCATGAATTATAATAAATTACTTAAATCACCACCATCACGACCTTTATGTCTATTACCACCACCATTACGAAGATCTTATAATACAATTTGCGAAAAATGTGACGGAAATAGCACATGTGGTTATGGTGTTAAATTATGTGTAATGTGTGTTCGCCCACATCATAATGATTGGGATGCTTATAAAACATGGGATGAAAGATGGCCTAGAGGTAATGATTGGTTTCAAGATAGAATAAAAATTAAATCTTATTGGTTTAAATCAAGAAGAATTTTTAGAAAAACTAATTTACCTACTTGTATACAAGCACTTATTATGGAATATGTTACTGATGGCATTGGTAATAATTCTCATATTGAAAGATGTATTATTCAAAAAAAAATACCTAAAATTACAAATAATTCCGCAACTAATATTGCACAAATTCCACCACGAGTAAGAACTAGATTTATTATGAGAAAGAGAATTCAATTATGGGATGAATTTGTTGAAAAAAGAGCACTGTATCGCACTGATATTATAAATATTCTTTTACATAAAATTCCTGAAAAAATTATTAATGTTATCATTAAAATGTTATTTGAAGATAGACAATATGATGAACTAGATGATGATTCAGATAGTTGGTATGAATCTTATGGACCACTATATTTATGGCCACATAATGATGATATATAATTATTAAAATTATACTAAATTAATTTAATAAAAATCAGTCCATAAATTTTGTTTATCGATAAAAAAAAAATTTAGAATCGATTATTATATGAGATACATATAAAACTAAATATCAAATATACAACAAACATAATTGATACAACGCTTTAAACCTTTTCAATAATATGGGTTCTTGCATGGGAAAACTGTCTTCTTCTGAAGAACGTTCTATAAAGATCGCAAGAAAAAATATGGAAAAACGTGAAAAGGAATTTCAAAAATCTTCTAAAGATTTTTTGAAACAGGTTACCAAAATTTCTAACAAAGGACAATTTGCTACTGATGCCGATTTTCATAAGTGTAAAAATATGTTTAAGAAATCCGAGACAAATTTTAACAATTTGGCTAGTGATTTTGATAATATTATGGATATACATAATGATAAATTGGAACAAATTAGTACTATTATGTTTCGTGGATCTTATTCTGATTCTGAATCTGAATATATGGAATTCACAATATAGGAAAAATTTACTTTTTACAAAAATTTACTTTAGACTGAAATACTGATTTTAGAAATAATTATCTTTTGGACTGGATATATTATCGCTAAAAAAAAAAATTAAAATCGATTTATAAATACTTTATACAAAAACTACATATCTCATACAGAAATTGATATTTATATTGATTACTAATCCGACCATGGGTCAATGCTTTGGAGCTCAACCTCCAATACGAGTCATTGATGTTGAATTGGACGCCATGATTGCCGAGTGCCTTTCACCTATTGAAGTATCCGATACTGAAGTAGAAGAAGAAGTTGCCCGTGTCATGTCTGAAGTTAATATGGAGCAACGTGTCCGTGCCCTCGGATATGTTTGGCCTAGCGTCCCAACTGATTGAGTTGTATTGGATGTTGTTTTTACTTATGGAATGAACCATATAAAAAAATAAAAAGTGTTAATAAAAGATAATTGGGGCTAACCCCCCTGATTTCTAAGCTTTTCTTTCTCAGCTTTTTCAAACACTTAAAATTTTGAATAAAAAAGATCGACCATTAATTGAAATTCGGGACTGGATATATATATTTATTTTAAACAAAAGCATGATGATGTATCAAAATACGACGTCGCATTAATCTTCGCACACATCGTCTAAATGTTGCTCTCCAATTAATAATGTCGGATAAAAGTTTTGCTTTCCTTTCTCTATAACGCATACCGTTATATATAATTCTCCATTCTCTATAACAATTCGCACAACATTTTTCTAAATTTCTTTGGTTTAGTCTTGAAATATCAGTTGTATATTCTAGTTCATATACTTCTTGACAGTCTTCGTCGACTGTACATGATTTACATTTTGGGCATTCATATAAAAATGATAAAGTCAAATCAATTAAATCATTAATCAAAATAATATCATTCTCTTCTTCATATGCAAATGTAAAGCATGAAAACATTATTGTTTTTAAGTTAATAAGTGTTATTATCATCAATTTTATTTTTATTAACTCGGATGAAAAATTCCATAAAAAATATCATAAATCCCATAAAAAAAATTACAAAAACACTGTTCCACTCTAGAAAAACAACGTCTTCTTTTCCAATCACCCCAACAAAATTTACATTCTAATTGAATATTATTTCTTACATATCTTAATTGTGATCTTACATATGTTTCATCAAATGTGGGTTTACATTCACGGTGAATGACGGGGGATCCACACCCAGGGCATACATATAAATATGAAAGTATTATATTAGAAATATCTTTGATTAAATGGATATCACATTTTTCATTTATTGGATTACTTTTTGGAAAAAAACATACCATAAATAGGTTTTCTTCTGGGAAACAATCTTCTGGAAAACAACTTACCATAAATGGGCGTCTTAATCTTGTATTCTATATTAAGTTCGGATAATTTTTTACTTATATTCACATACTTTCGGATAATATTTTCCTGCTATTTTTACTATCTCAAAAGGACCTCCACACCCATACACAGAATTTGATCTCACTAAAGTATCACATTCATTTTTTGGAGCATGGGGATTCATTTGTTCAAAATTTTGCTTTCTAACACCGTGTCTAAATATCTTACAGTTTAATTCTTTTTTAGCGACCATAATATATTGTTGACATTCTTCATGGGGGCATTTAAAAATTATAAATTCATTATCTTCAATGGCTTCCATAGATATAAAATATCTATGATTTTTTTTTGCGTAAAAGTATTTAAACTATAGCAAGTGCTCGTTTTTTTCTCAATCGAGCACATATGTGCTCATTTGCTCGTTTTTTTGCTCATTTTTTTTTGGGAGCGGAAAAGAGTTAAAGATAAAAATGTTCAGTAATATATATATAAGAATGAAGTTCGAATGTGACACTTGTGGTAAAGTATTTTTTAAAAAATATAATTACACCAGACATCTCGGTCGTAAAAATCCTTGTAAACCAAAAAATGAAAATAAAAAAAATTCTTCCAAAACCTTCCAAAATATTCCAAAATCTTCCAAAACCTTCCAACAAGCGGAAGATGTGAAAAAGATAAAAAAAATAAAAAAAATTGTTGAAAAAAAATTCCAAGCCGTAGAAATAAAAAAAATGGTTCAAGAAGAACTTGAAAAAATTCAAAGTAAAAGCAACTTTGAAAAAATAAGAATCGAGAAAAAAATTATAAAAGAAATCGAAATTGAAAAAGGATTAAGATTTGAATGTCAATACTGTGATCGTAGTTATAAACAGAACTATAATTTAACTAAACACTTAAAAAAATGTAAAGTAAAAAAACAACAAGAATCTATTCAATCTAAGAAAGAGAAATTTGAAGAAAGTATTGCTCTTGATATTGCTCGTGAAGATAAAATCGTACAAGAAGTAAAAAAATTATTAGACGAACATGATACACGGTTAACTGCAGGAACAACAAATATTACTAATATATCTGGAAATCAAAATAATAATATTATTAATATTACATTAAATGATTATGGAAATGAAGATATGATTAAATTAGATCCAAAGAAAACATACAAAAGAATTTTAAATAAAATACTAAATAGTGGTATCTATGGAATACAAAAATATATACAATATAAATACTGTAATCCAGAACAACCTCAAAATTTAACTATTAAATATACAAATCAAAAATCAAGTAATCTTATGATACGAAAACAAGATGAATGGATTCCCCGTGATAAACATGAAGTTATTGATGAATTATATGATAGAGATAATAATGTAGAAGAAGTATTAAAAGCATATGAAAAAGTGAATGATATTGATAAATTTGAAGAAGATCTAGATATAATTCAACAACGTTTCTTAAAAAATATAGACCCATTTTATACAAAGCATCTTGAACCCGATGACGCCGAGAAAATAAAGGAGGTTAAAAATGAAACATTAAACGATTTTTTAAAGTGTTATCGTAAAAATAAAAATGTATATGATTCGCCAGAAAATTGTAATCCCGAAATCACGATAGAACATTGATTTATATATCATAACACAGAAAAAACGCAAAAATATTCCAAAAAATGGAATGATAAAATTAAGTGAAATTAAGTGAAATTGACTGTTTTCCCTAAACCAACAGTAATCATATACAATGAGATATTCGTGATACTTTTACATTTTTTGTAAAATCGGTCGAAAAATGGCAAAAATGAACAAAAATCGAGTGTTTTTAAACAGGGTTTAAATCAATAATACAGATATAATTGGGAGATATTTGTTTGAAAATTTAGAAATCTGTTGAAAAATGACAAAAATGAAAATTTACATTAATTATATCTAAAATCACATTGAGCATTATGGATTTATATGGATATTTTGAGAGAATAATTTATGTTAATTTATAAGGGGTTACGTAGGTTTTTCGAAAAAATTTTTTTTTTGGTCAAAATCAACCGATTTTCATTTTGGAATAAAAATTGCGTAAAAAAAAAACAAAAAAATCGCATTTTCATTTTGTCATAAATTTATAAGTCTGTGTATAATGGTGTTTTTGAATTTTATCACTCGATTATCGATTACTGGTCAGTCTGTGGACATATTTTTTTTGGTTTTTTTCAATTATGGCCGATTACTGTGAATGGTCTATATTTCTTTCTTTTTTTAAAAAAAATAAAAAAGAAATAGACTGGCTCAGTAATCGGCCATGAAGGCCAAGAAAAAAAGGAAAAGTTAAATGGAAAAAAAAAAAAACAAAAAAAAAAAAAAAGTTTAAATTTTTTTTTTGATGGAAAAAGTTTTTTCTGAAGTCCATGGCCGTATCGAAAATAGGCCAAATATTCCATTTTATTCCATTTTTCATTCCATTTCGACGCAAGATACACTGGCGAGTCTTCCAAAAATCTTTACGCAATTTTTCAAAAATGACTGAAGAACAGTTATAAGTGTGTCCTCAAAAAAAATGCTCGTTTTTATTCCATTTCGACGCAAGATTCGGTTTTTTAGACTACAGTGGTGTTTTTCGCAATTTTTTCTTTTTTTTTATTTTTTTTAAGACACAAATTAATAATATAAAAAAATCAAAATTTCAAAAAAAACAAAAAAATTTGAAAATGGCCAAATCGGCACTTTTTATTCCATTTCGACGCAAGACCTAAAAAAACGAGCACTTTTTTTGTTTTTTAACAAAATATTTGTAGATAATGTAATGATATATTTAAAAATAAATCGTATTTTAAATCTGCTCGTTTTTTTTGCTCGTTTTTTTAAAATCGTGCGAAAAATGAAAAAATTGGACTTGCGAAAATTTTACAAGGGTGCACCCTAGGGTAAATTTTCAATTTTTGAAAAAACCCGTAAAATCATAAATTTAACAACACTGAAATGAGTGTTATTTTTAAAAGTTTAAAAGTCATTTTTTAAGACGGTTCAGTAATCGGCCATGAACGGCCAAATCGATGCCATGGATTTGGCCAAATTTGGCCATAAATTTTTTTTTTTATAAAAATTTGTAAAAAAAAAATTTTAAATTAAAAAATATCATATCTAATTGTTTATTGTATATTTATGATATAAATTGATATAATTGTCTATAAAAATATTAATTTCAAAGGGTATACCGTATGTTTATTAAAAAATGATGTATTTTTCATCAAAATATGCTAATTTTTGTTATTTTGGCCATGAATTGCCAAATATGGCCAAATCTTGAAAATTAATTTGGCCAAATATGGCCAAATCTTAAAAATTAATTTGGCCTATTAAATAAATAACCTAAAATTAATATCAAATTAAATATTATATTTATTATGAAATATTTAATTAAAATCATAATTGCATTAATAATTTTCATAATTGTGTTAGATCGTTTTAGTTTGTATTTAAATAAAGAAAAGTTTAAAAAGGAAGATAAAAATTATTATTTAGAAAAAATTTTAGATGTTGCAAGAAATAATGGGATGAAAATAATTCAATTAGATAATGTATTTTATATTGTAAATGAAAAGACAAATAAATTTATGAGATTAGAATTAGTTGAAAGAAATGGTAAATTAGTTCTTAGATTTATTGATTTAAGAGATAGTAATGTATCAAAATCTCATGCGAAAGGTGTTGGAAATAAATGGAAAAATCATATATTATTGGAAAAAGATAATATCCCTCAAATTAAAACAATAAAAGTAACACAATATATGAATGATGATGATATAATCAAAAAAATGAAGACAGAATTAAGTGCTCCTTATGTGATAAAATTGATAAGAGGAATGAAGGGTGAAGATATTTATTTAAATTTAAATACTTCAAATGAAATAAGAAAAGTATTAAAAAAAATAAAATCAAAAACAGACAAAAGGCGTATATTAATTCAAGAACAAAGTAATTTAAAGAATGAATATAGAGTATTTATAATGGGTAATAAAATAGTAAGTATATTTGAAAAACAGATTTCAAATGTAATTGGAAATGGAAAATCTACATTAAAGAAATTGGTTGAAGATATAAATAATAGAAATGAAAACTTAGAAAGAAAATATGATATAAAACTTCCTAAATTATTAATAGATTCATCAATTAGATTAAATGAAAAACGAATACCAAAAAATGGAGAAAAGGTATTTTTAAGTAATAAGAAAAATGCATATTATGGTTCCTTGCCTAAGAAGATAGATATAGGCACAGTTCATGATGATAATATCAAACTGTTTTTAAAAGTAGCAGATATTTTCGAAAAGAATTATAATCAAAGATTAATAGGAATTGATTTTATGATAGATGATATAACAACATCATATAAAAATAATTCTTCTGCGGTCTTAGAAATAAATGCTATGCCTGGATTTAAATATATATTTTCTGCTCATCCAAAAGATGTATCAAGTATTACACAAAAGGAAATAATAAAAGAAGAAATAAATGTGAATACAAGAATTTTAGAAGTAATTAAACATATACAAACTCTAAGTAAATCAAATATAAATCCAAAACATAAAATAGTTTTGAATAAAAAATTAAATAAAATAAAAGAAACATTTAATGTAATAAAAAATGATGAACCAGTAAATTTATATTGGACAGGTGGTTTTGATTCAACTTTTTTATTATGTCATTATTTAATTGATTTAAAAAGAATAGTAAGACCAATTTATATAACAGCACATATTGATAATAAGAAAGGGGATGATTATTACAGAAGAAATAGAAAACAAGAAGTATCTGCAATAAATCGTATTCTTTGGCTTTTAAAGAAAAAATTTCCTGAAGTAGATAAAAGAATTTTACCAGTAAAATTAGTTGAAGATATAGAAATACCAAATGAATATTTGGTAGCATTTAATAAATTAAATCTTTTTGATAGAGCAATTAATCAATATGTTTATTTAGCATATTATGCTTATTCTGAACAAATTCCAATAATGATAGGAACAGTAGGTATAATAGGTGAAGGAATAGGAAAAGATTTACCGAGTGATAGGTGGGGAATTTATTTAAGGCAACATTTAACAAAAAATCCGAAAAATGAATATCTAGCAAAAGATACCCCAGTTTTAAAATATTTAAGATTTCCATTAGCATATCTTTCAAAAAGAAAAATTTATGATATAGCAAAGCACGGTAATTATCATACAATTTTAAAAGAAACTTGGTCTTGTTGGTTTCCATTAGAAAATGGAACTCCTTGTAAAGATTGCCCAATGTGCCAAGAAAGAATTATAACCCATCCAAATAAATATTTTGCTGTTTAAAATTGATTTGTATAAACAGAACTTAATATAAAATGAATTATCTACCAACTTGTATAATAGATTTGATCTATGAATTTTCTGCGTGTAATGTAAATGGATGTAGAGAACACGGATATCATATATATAATGCTGATGCTGGAGATTTATCTATGAATGAAAATCTAGATGCTTATAATGGATATTATTGTGATGAACATATTGAAGAGTTAGAAAATTTTATTGATCGTAATTTTTATGAAGCCCAAGGTTATGGTGAAGAAGATTATTATGTAGAAGATTGGGATTATTAAAATATTAGTTATTAGTAGATGCTTACTAATAATATCCCCATAGTAATTGTAAATCTAATTAGATCTTATATTCCAAAAAAATGTTGTTGGAAGAATTGTACTGAAATTGGAACAATATTATATATCCCAACTATATTTGAAGGTGATCCTTGGTATGATCGTTGTCATTGTTGTCAAAATCATTATACATCAATTCGTGAGTATTTTCGTCATAATTAAAATTGAATAGTAAAATACATATTTAAATATATAAATTATATTCAAATATGAATTCTATAAAAACGACTACACTTTTAACTTTACGAAAGCAACAAATTCCAGATGATTTAACAAATATAATTCTAAAATTTTTAGAATGTAAAGCAGATGGTTGTTGTAATATGGATATTTATCCTTTAGGTAAATCTTATTTAGATAGTCGTAATTTAAGAGAAGTTAATTGGAATTATATCATAGAATTTGGAGACAATAATTATCATCAAGATGATTGTTATTGTTTTGAACATATGGAAGTAAATATGGTTGCTTTAGATGATATTCTTGGAGTAGAAGATTACGACGATGATGATGATGATAGTAGTGGAAGAATGGGATGGTATTATTCAGATGGTGAAATTATTGATAATATTTCAGATAATTATTCTGATGGAGAAATTTTATCTGATCATTATTCCGAGGGAGAAATTTATGATAGTTTTCTAGGATGGGATTTTAATGCGAGTTGTGATATTTAAAAATCAAAAATTAAAATTGAATTTATGAATCCCTACATAACTTGTTTTATATTTTAATAACGCTTTTTTCGCTCACCGGTTGCTCACCCGCTCACAAATTATGTCTCTAACTCTTCGTTCTGTCTCTCAGTTGACAACGGACGCGAACACGGCTATCCGTCGTCATCGTGAACGTTTCGAAAAGATTAGTAATAAAATGAGTAGTCAGTCAGGCGTTTCGTATAATCTCCCAGAAGATCATACGTTGTCTGATGTTACTGCATTCTTTGAGGCTCACAGTCATATCTCTGATGTTCAGCAATATCACCGAAAGGAGATGATTTCTGCTCACAAGCATCTCTCTCCTGAGGCTTGCGAGGCAGTGACTCTCAAAGTTCAATTATTCAATACCGCGATTGACCATATTAAAAAATCTTGTAATATGGGTATCTATCTTGATGCCTATGAAAAGAAAATGGAATATCGTTAATTATTGAATTAACATATGGAATGAACCATATAAAAAAATAAAATTCATGGAATGAACCATATAAAAAAATAAAAACAAAAAAAAACATTAAATTTAATTCGGGACTGGTTTTATAATTCTTCATCTAATAAACTGCCTAAACTATTACTATCACTATTTTGTTGAGGACTATTTTGAGGGGGTATATTTTCTTCGTTTTCAATTTGGTCGTCTTCATCATTAGGAACTTGTCCTGGTAATGGAAAAAGGTCTTGTGATTCTCTATTCTCAGTTTGCCATCGTTCGGCCTCATCAATACCTTGTTGTATAGAATTATATGTAGTTTCAGATGTAATTCTAATAGGTCTTAATGGTGCTGGTTGACTATCAGATGTTCTAGATGATGTAATACCAGAAGGTGCTGGTTGATATGGTTGTGGTTGATATTCTCCAGAATCTTTTTGGTCATCGGATTCCTGAAAATCGAGTGAAATATCACTAATATCAGATCTCTCAGAATAATTATCAGAATAATCTTCATCAGTATTTTCAGCGATAGTAAAAATAGGTTGAACAGTATTAGGTGGTTGTGATGGTCTAATAGAAGTAGGCGTAGATGTTCTGTCTCTTCCCCATAAGTTTACTTTAGTTCTACACATAGGGCATTGACTTTTTTGATTAAACCAAGTTCCAATACAGTGAGAATGAAAAACATGACCACATTCTAATTTGCATCCAATATTAGGTTTTTGTCTATCATATACCCAATCACCGAGAGTTCTATCCCCAGCAAGTTTATTAATTTTAGAAGGTTTCCCATATATTAAAACGTGGCAAATAGAACATTTATTATCCCTTAATTTACAAGCATAATCTTTTCTAAAATTTATATTTTGAGAAACTTCTTCTTCAAATAAGCTAGTATTTTTGATTTCAAGTTCAACAAGTCTAGCTTTATATCTGCGTGTTTTTTCAATACGTTTTTCAAGTTCTTTTTTCTTATTTTCGTACAGATATTTTAAGTGATTAGCATGTTTATGTAATGATTGTTCTTCAACTAATGAAAGAATAAATTTGTCTCTAACTTTTTTATATTTCGCTTTATCAAAGCGATTTGCGAATACTTTATTAGTAAGGTTCATATCAGCTAATTGAAAGAATTGGTCATCAGTTATTGCTAAAATATTATTATTAGCCATTCATATGTTTATATATTTAGATATAATGAAAATAAAAAACAAATTTAAACAAGTCTAAAAATTGATATAATAATCAAATAATAATAAATATGTTTAAATCCATGTTTGAAGAAATAAGTCCAACATCAGCATTTATTCGTCAAGATGTGCGTAGTCGTTTTATAAGTGAATTTAATATAACAGATGAAAAAGATTTAGTGCTATTAGATAATATAATAAATAAGCGAATTCCAGATGATATTTATCATTGTGAATTTTCTTGGAGGGGTTATTTAAGTTTTGAAATAAATAAATCAATAGCTCATTCTTTAAGACCAGAATTTAATGCTCTAAAAATTTTAAAAAAGTATTTAACACCAGTAATAATACATCGTCTATATCGTTATCCAGATGGATTAAGATATAAAGCGTTAAAAAATCGTTTTGAATATGAAGCATTTAAAGCGGATTGTGAAATGAAATTATAAATTAAAATTGATGGCATAGTGTTGTTCTCAAATACTGTTTTTTTAATGAAGCGATTACTATTAAATAATATTCCTCTTTGGCGAGGCCAACGAAAATTAGGCGTAAAATATGGAAGTAGTTTATTAAATACAATAACACACGAAAGGATACAAGGTCGAATTCCAATACAAGCAAATTTTTTTAGAAGTAGTGTTTTAAATGAATTTGAATTAGTAGATAATATACATTTATTTAAAAAATATGTATGTCCAGTAATAGAAGAACAATATAAAAAAGGAGATTTAGTTTTGAATTTAGGTGGTGATCATGCTATATCAATTGCGACAATACCTCCAATGTTAAATAAATATCCAAATTTAAGAGTAGTATGGGTAGATGCTCATGCGGATATAAATTCCCCAGAAGAGTCAGTAAGTGGAAATGTTCATGGTATGCCAGTTCATTTTGTAAGTACTTTAGATTCAGATAAAAAGGAGAATAAATTATTATTAAAAAATTTAGTTTATATGGGTGTAAGAGATACAGATTTTGCTGAACAAAAATTGATGAATAAGTATGATATACGAAATTATACAAAGAAAGAGATAGATAAGCATGGTATTCATTTAGTTGTAAATGAGATGATGATAGAAAAGGAATTATTAGTAAATCCAATTCATTTATCATTAGATATTGATGGATTAGATCCAGAATTTTGTCCAAGTACAGGAACAACATCGGATAAAGGTTTGAGTATAAATGATGTAATAAATTTATGTAGAAGATTAAAACAAACAGGAAATTTAGTATCAATTGATTTAGTAGAATTTAATCCATTCATAGGTAGTCAGTATGAAGTAGAAAAAACATTACATAATATCAAACAGATATTAGATGTATTAATCGAGTAAATTATTTTATTAATTAATAATATAGAAATGTATCAAGAAAATCAAGAAGAGGTACAAGGAAATTCATTTCCAATGGAAGCATTTTCTCCAACTTTATGGTTAGATATGTCAATTAAATCAATACTATTATTTGCGTTTATGTGGATAATAAGTCGTATAATAGATAAAAATATAAGATTTGATAATCAAAATGTAACTGATGGTAAAAGAGAATTTATAAGTACAACAATAGTCTTTTTAGAAGTAGTAGTCCAAATAGTAGTAATCACAATAATAATGTTTATTTTTAAAACAATATTTAGGTATCTTTGTGATGAATATGATTTATTATCACCAGAATTATCAACAATATCTTGGACTGGTGCCTCATTTTTTATACCATTTGCTTTATTTAATATGTCAACAAATTTAACAGATAAACTAAATTATTTATCTGCAAAATATAAAGGTTGGATTATTTAAATAAAAATTAAAATTTAATAAGTAATAATAAAATTAATTTAAATAAAATGACAAAGACAAGTACGAATAATTATAAGTGTTTGAATACATTGTTATCAAAAAACATTGCTGACATTGTAATCAATTATTGTCCAACATTTTATGTTCAACATTGTTTAAAAAGAAAGAGAGAGACAAAACGTGAATTAGATCATCTACGTCACGAAATTTATAAAAAAACTAAATTAGTAGACCAATATGAGAAACAGTTAAAAGAATGGTGTAATCATATAAATATTCATTCAGAACGGGAATGGGATGGTCATCGTGGTCATACATATTATAGTTGTGCGGATTGTGGCTGTAGTTTAAATAGTGGTGATTTTGGAAAAGGATATAAAATAATTTCTAGAACTCATTCATATTAATAAAATAAAAATTGATTAATTAACTTTTTAAGTAAAGTTTAAATGATTAAATGTCATTAGAATTAAGTGATTTAAATGATGATGAAAATAGTGAGAGCATAGATATAGAAGATCCAAATAGAGAACACCGTATTCCAATAGAATTCCCAGAAATAAATTTAATAAATAATAATGGTGATATAGGTCCAGAACTTAGTCAAGTAACAGAACAAAGAAGAGCTTGTAATTATTTATATTGGAAGATCACAAGTTTATTAACTTGTTTTATGGTATTTGGTTTTGCATTGCCTATATTTTTAGTAGCATATTTTCCAATGGACAGAAGTGGTTTGACAGCAAAAATATTAATATTATGTTATTGTGCGTCAATTTGGATGTTAGGATGTTGTTGTCCGTGTTGTATAGGTCTAATTTATATGCATGACTTAAGAGAAAGGCAAGAGGAATTAATAAATAATTTATTAGGAAATGAAGTTTTAACAGAAGAAACAGAAAATAATTTAACTGATAAATTATGTTCTATTTGTATAGATAATATAGAAATTGGCGAAAGTTATACAAAATTAGAATGTTCTCATTCATATCATCGTGAATGTTTAAAACAATGGGTCGAAGTAAAATCAACTTGTCCTTTATGTCGTGTATCTTTATAATTGATAGTTATTTTTTCCAACAATAATATCAAAAAAAAGTTCAACAACTGGTTTATTTTTATGAAAACAAGCAATAAATAGTAAAATACATAAACAGATAATAATAACTTTATTTTTATTAAGAAGTTCTAAAGTTTTAGCAGTAAGCATTATTATATTATAAATTATTACAAGATTTTTTATAAAATAAAATTGATTAATATGTAGGTTAATAAATATAAAACTTAATTATCTACATAATGTGGACTATAATTTTGAGTTTGAGAAGTCGACGAAGAAGAGAACGACTAAGAAGAGAGGCAGAATTACGCACTCTAATAGAACCGATTGCGGAAGATTTTCAACAACATGTGACTTTAGAAGAACTAAATAAATTTTTTAAGATAGAAAAATTTTTAAAAAGGCGAGTTAGTACTCGTGATACTGATATAGAAGATGGTTGTTGTATTTGTTTAGGTGATATAAAAAAAGAACAGAAATATATTACATTACATTGTGGTCATCAATTTCATCATAAATGCATACGTGATTGGATAAGAACAAAACCAAATTGTCCTTTATGTCGTGAATCGTGTAATTTAAAGAGAAGATTATGTTGGAATTAGGGACTGAAATTATAATATATTTATATACTATATAAATGACTACATATTTTCTATTATTAACAATACCAAAAGGTGTAAAGATAACAAATTATAGAACTATGACAAAAGAAAAAAAGGGTCAAGCAGTTAATGGTAATAAAAATGTCCAATATGAATGGATGATAGAAGAGGTAAATGAATTTTATGAAGCAATATCTCTTTGTGATAGAGATGAAGTATTAGATGAAGCATTAGGTTTAATTAGAACAGCTCAACAGTTTTCAGATTCAAAAAGAGTTATGAAAAAATGGAATTGGGTAGCACCAGATGTTCGTAAAGTTTTTACGAGTAAAAAAATATTTAACGAAACTTTTAAAAAATGGCATAAAAAAAAATTAAAAAAAGGACAGGCAAAAGGAGTAAAGCCTCATCATTTAAGTGATTTTGCAGGTTTATCTTTTTAAATAATTAAACAGAATTGAAAAATATTAAATTAATTAGAGATGTCTTTAAGAGGAGTTTTATTAATGAGAATGAGAAGAGAAGAACAAGAAGGTGAGGATAGAAGATTTCCTCTGCTAACAATAAATTGTAGAACTATATTGAGTCGTACACTTCATTGTTTATTTACAACATTATTAGTAACACTTTGTTGGATTGGTTTTATTGTATATAAGACTCATCCATACATATCAGTTATATGTATTGTTTTCTGTCCGATGATATTAATATTGTATTTAATGACAGTTGATAATATTGCTCGACGTGTTGTATTACAAGGTCGACAAAGATTGTTGAATATAGTTTTAGGAAATTCAATGAGTTCTGAAGAAGATCCAATAAATACAGAATGTTCAATTTGTTTGGATTTAATAGAAATAGGACAGCGGTATACAAAATTACAATGTGATCATGTATATCACCGTGAATGTATTCAAGAGTGGTTACTAATAAAAACTAATTGTCCTTTATGTCGTGATGATATAGAATCTTAATTTAATAATCCTTTATGCCATAAGAGGTTAATATTTTTATTAATTTGTATAATTTGGTCATTAAGATGGACGAGTTTTCTTTTATAATTCATATATTCATCAGTATTTATATTTTTTTTATTCCAGTCAATTTGTTTATTATATTTTTTCCATACAGCAAGAACTTTTCTTAATTGACTAATAAGTTCAAGTGTTTTTTTATCTTGTTTATTCTTATTTTTTTGATTATTAATTCTTTGTTGCAAACCAGTATCACCAAAATTATGTAATGCCATTTTAAGTTGATTTAATGACTGTAAAAAGTCATCTTCAGTTTCAAGATATTTTTGTTTATATGTATATTTAGTTTTTTTATTTTTTTGTGTGATAGTTTTACCTTTAAAAGCACTAGTCTTAAGATCATGTTTTTGAGTTTGTCTATGTTTCATAGTAGAATTCATAACAACTTGTTTGCCATCACTACCAAATAGTTCATCATAAGAAACATATCTACAGTAATCATTTCTAGCAAATGGTAACATTTGAAACTTATACTATATGGAAACATTTTATAAAAATAGAAGAAGTGAAATATGATTTAACAAAAAGATAATATAAATACATTATGGATACATATGATATTTATACTATTATTTGTAATAGCAAACACTTTAATAATAAATATACCACCATCATATTCGATCATTCGTCCACATATGACTGGTGCTCTCAGTCCTAGTGCTCGAAGATATAATATCTCCGATACAGAGATGTATTTAGATGATAATAATATTTATGGTTGTAATAAAATGAAAAATATATCAAATAAGTTAGTTCTTGTTAAGAGAGGTAAGTGTTCTTTTTATAAAAAAGCATTAAATATTCAGACAGGTGGTGGTCTAGGGATGATAGTCGGTAATACTTTTAAAATGTATTATGATTACGAGTACATGAATATTTACTATGAATTGGATGTAATAACCAGATATGATTATATATACATGTCTGCTCCGAGAAATAAACGAGCAAAAATCAGAATACCTTGTGTTTTAGTTCATTATGGTACATATATATTATTGTATGATTTATATAAAATTGATAAAGTTATACTAACATTAAATATTAAAGGTGACTTATTAATGAGTCAAGGAGTTTTAACTTGGGAAGACATTAGAGTCGAAGCAATATGTTTTTTTACAGGAATAGGATTGGTAATATTTGCTTTCATTTTATATGGTATTTGTGCTTGGATAGATAGAATAAGAGATCGAAGACATATATTAAGAAGATTAGGACAAATAAAGGAATTTATTTGGTCAGATGAAGTAGCACAAGAGTTAAGTATTTATAATAGTCGATGCAGCATTTGTTTCGAAAATTTTGATGGTACAGCATCAGCATCAGAATCGAGTCAAATAGATGTAATAGAAGAACAAACAGAACCTGGATTAATAAAAGTTTTACGTTGTAAACATGCATATCATGGAAATTGTATAGATCCTTGGATAAATAGACATAATCGTTGTCCTTTATGTAAAACTCCGGTAGTAGATACTTTAGATACTCGATTTAAAAAATTTAGTAGATTTCTAGAACGTGTTCGATTACATATGCTAATCCATTGGGCTACACTAGCTAGAATATTTATTAGAATAATATGGGCCCCTTATCATTTACTAAATTTTTTGATTAGAAATATTTCAAATTGTTTTAGAACAACACAAAGATAATAAAAGTATTTAAATATTAAAAGGGATTATTATACATAATTAGTAAATTATATATAATGTTACCTAGTGATATTGAAAATTTAATAGTAAGTTATCTACCAACTAAATGTGATTGGTGTTCTTCTTGCTGTAATTATGAGGTAAATGATTATAGATACTTCTATCCTAGCGGTAGAAAAGAACCGATTTTACAAAATATTTATATTTGTCGTCTATGTAAAATTTCAAAATTTAATTTCGATGAGATTTTTGTTTGGCCTCGAGGATTAGATAGAGCACGAGAAGTTGATATAACTCAGATGTTTCCCTGTATAATGTTAAAAAAATATAGATATATTCCTTGTGGAGTAATAATAGATGAACCTCTTTGTTTTATGTCCGATTACCATTGGAGGCACAATGGTCGATTTTATACAGGTGGGCAAGCACCCGAAGAAGGTCCTCGTGTTTGGAGAGGAAATACTGATTTTGGTGCTGAGATCGGTGGTATTACTGGTGTTTTTGAAAATGGAGGAGGAGGATTTTTTTAACAATTAATTTTTAAACTGATATTTCTCTGGAAATACTTTAAAATATTTATTATTTTCATAATCTATCTCCTTGTCGATAGACTCTGGATATTTTATATTGAGTTCTTTGATAGTAGTTTTAGAATTTTTTAAAAACTCGATAATAAGTGCTAGATATACGTCCAAATCTTCATATTCTACTTTTTTAAAGTTAAGTTCCCATGGTAAAAATTCGCCAAAATAGTGAACGACTTTTATTTTATCACAAATCCTAGTTTTACGATATTTATATGGGGTATTTATTTTATCACAACATTCATTACGATGCCAACCAAGAAATTGAAAACATTGAGGTAATTGGTCCCAAGAAATTTTAGGACCTTTATTATAAACACTCATGTAATATACAATCGATTGTTCGTCTGTACCAGAATAATTATTTTTAGTATATATTTCAACATGTTCTTTTTGTTTAATCATATCAAGAAATTGTTCAAAGTCTTTTTTATTAGGTTTTAATAGCATTGATGTGGCGATCGCTACAAAACCGCCTTGGGTTAATGCTTGTTTAATTAAATTAGGTTTAATAACTTTTTTAAATTTATAAAAGTTTTTAATTTTAGAATTTTTAATATACGACCAAGGATTATAAAAAGTACCAGCAGGGCGTTTATATTTCTTAAAGACATAATCGATATTTTGGGTAATAATAACATCAGCGTCAAGAAAGAATATTTTTTTATATTGTGTAAGGTTCAAAGCATTCCATTTAGTGTATGAGATATTAAGCCAATTTTCATAAAGTTCTTGTTGTCTTGCGGTTTTGAATTTTATTTGTCCTTGAATATATGGAACTTTAACGGGTTTAATATTATTTTTTCGTAATATTTTAAGTGCTTTTTGCGAAACATCGTCAGTAACAAGACAAACCAAATCGTATTTAGTATTAGTTCTTTTAATGGACCAAGCAGAAATCAGAACACCAGCTAAATAACGATCGCCTTTGAATAAAGCCCAAACATAAGCATATTGTGACTTTGTCATTATAATATATTAAAAACGAATATATTAAAATTGTGTAAAAATAATAATGATACTTTTAATTTGTAGTGGTATTTTAGCATTTGTTGGTAAAGGTTTACTAGTTCCAGCAGTAATTTCAGTGGGAATATTTCCATTATCAGATATATAATAAATAAAATTGAAAGATAAAATAAATAACAAGTTATACTATGATAAATATTGCAGGAGTTATATTTTTAGGAACAATAATTATTTTAGCAGGAATAGGATATTGTATTCTTCGCCGTAGAGGATATCAGAATATATACCAGCCTTTTTAAATATAATAAAATTGAATTTCAGTAAATAAATATTAATATATAAATTTTTGAAAAATGTGTTGTCGAAATACTACAATTACAAAGTTCGGAAAGACAATCGGTAATGTTTATTCCGTAATATGGTTATTAGTTCTTTATTTTCCCTATCTTTACTATTACTATATTGAACAAGCAACGGTAATCAGTATGTTTGACCAGTTAACCTGGTGGTGTTGGTCGATACAAGTAATTTTTTATACAGTAGCTTTACTAGTAGATAAATGTAGTTTTGAATATTTTAAGGATTTTGAGATTTCTGATATGGATGAATATGATGAACCAATTCGAAATTGTTATCCTCAACTAGTGGATTTACTTTCGATTGTAACAGGTATTGTTTGGTTTGTATGTGGAATGTTCATTTATGTTTTGTTTATGAATCCGCGTATATTAGTCGATCAGATGGGTAATGATATTGATGGTGCTGGTGGAAGAATTCAGATAGGTAATATTTTAATTCATTATTATATCGTAACAGGTATTTATGTTTGGACGTTATTTAAATATAATTTCGTAAATCGACGAGTAGATTATTTTTTAAAAACAGGGAAATATGCTTGGTTTCGTTTAATATGTAATTGGTTATTAATTCCATTATTTTATTTAAGTTATTGGAAGTTTGATATTCATGGCATAGCAGAGAATTATTGGATAGAAGATGAGAATTTAGGAGTAAATATTGGAACTGGTATATTAGTATTATTTTTTACAACAACGTCCCAATTAGTTTATTACAGTAGTTTTTCTAAGTATTATGAACAGATTGATCCAGATGAGTTTGAGATACATCGTCGTCGGATAAATGGACAGGTTGTAATTGAGATGGTTCGTCATGATGAACGGGGAGAATTTCTTTAATTTCAGAAACAACATCAGGCTTTTGTTCTGATGCCAATTTACATTGTTGAATATGTCGTGCGAGAACATCAGGCTTTTGTTCTGATGCCAATTTACATTGTTGAATATGTCGTGCGAGAACATTTTTTCTATTGCTTCTGTATGTTTTACAATGAGGACATATTCTTTTGATACATATTGCTTCATGTTTTTTAAGATAATTTTTACTGGAACAAACAATATGACAATAGTTACAATTCCATTTCCCACAAATATTATTAATATGTTCTGTGTAACGTTTTTTATTAGATAAAAATTTATTACATTTAGGACATTTATATTTATGTGAAAGGAGTTTATATCGTTTAGTTTGTAAATCTTGTAATTCTTGTTTCAGAATATAAATTTTTTTGTCAATATCTTGTAGATTCATATTTATATATAATATCTATATATAAATATTTAATACATTAAGACGGGTTCATTGCTTGTTATTAGCAATAGAACGGTCTTGTTGCTTGTTATTAGCAATCAAACGGGCTTGTTGTTTTCGATATAACCCCTCTAAAATTTGAAACGGTATATTGTAAGCAATCAAACGGTTTCATTGCTCGTCGTTTCGTTCGTTGGCTAATTTTATCGTTTCAATTAGTTATTTCTGTTCGTATAATAGCTCATTGCTACTGCTGATAGTGAGCAACATGCTGATCTAAATAAAATCATATGTTTCATAGGGATATATTTCTGTTGTATAAATGATGTTGGAATCCAGACTCCTGCAGATGTTACTGCTAATAACAATCCATCCTCTTTCATTTTGTCAAAAGCTTGTTGAATAGTTTTACCTTTTGCGGTTTCTGTATTTAGATACAAAAGTGGCATCATGGTGCTAGGCCAGAACAGAGTTTCGTAAATTACTGCTGTTTTAAGTATACCTAAATTAGTTAATCCATTCATTTTATTTAAATACTCAAATGTTTTATAAATAGCAGGACTACTTGTGAAACCATAGCCAAAAAATCCAATTGCTCTGTATGGATTTATATTTTTTTTCTCTTCAAAATATTGACAAGTAATATCACCTCCGCAACAAATTCCTCCCCTAATAATTGCTTGTTTTATGTATCTTGAATACATTTAAATACATATTTGTATTACAATATATTTATTTAAATATATTTTATATTATATAGAATAAAAATATGAGTTTAACAGATGATGAATCCAGTGATATCTTTGGTTTAGATGCAATGAGTGAAGAAGATATAAGAGAGGAGTATGAAAATATTAGAGAGAACGAACCATGGCTAAGGATGGATAGAAGATGTGTACATGGTGTTCCGCAAGGAAGAGGAGATAATTGGAAGGATGTTAAAAAACAAGTAAGTATTCTGGAACTTAATTTAGGCAATCCTAAGATTAAGACAGGAAAATATTACTATGTTATTAAAGCAGAAGATCCTGACAACATATATTTGTTTCATTCTGACGATGAAATAATTAATTTAGCTGAAAAAAAAGTTAGGGGGCATAGCTCATTTTTAACTGAAGACGAATTTTATAAAGATAAAGACAAACAGAATGTAGATAATTCTGAATGTCTAGTATACTATGCAGGAGAATTAGTTTATAATAATGAAGTTGATTTACCAGCAGTAAGAGCATGGAGTCCTGCGTCTGGTCATTTTACCCCATTATCTATAAATCATGAGAAGGTAGGATTGCCATTAAATAAATTCGTAAATGTACAAGGAGCATGGGACAAAGATGATGTCAAAAATTTAATGAATGCAGGTAAAAAAGGAAAAAAGAAATCAAGAAAATCAAGAAAATTACGTAAAGTAAGAAAACATCAAGGTATTATTCAATCTGGGGGAAATAAAGGAAGATTAAACAAAGGTTATAGATATTCTGGAAAAAAATTAAAAAATGGTTTACCACAAATTATTAAATGTAAAAAGAAATTATAATTGGTGGTTTTATGTGTCTTGAATACATTTAAATTTATACTGAGTTCCAGTATTAATATATATGTATATATTTGTAAAATTTAACATTCAAATTCTTGGGCAAAATTCCATACACCATGACCATCTTCTCCAATTCTTTTAAGTTGGGAAATATGTTTAGAAATTTCATTTAATGCTTGAACTTGTTCCTCTAAATATTCACTTTCAATAAAATCAGCAAATTGTGGGTCATCTCTTTGTTCTGCTACTGTATGTACTTGTAATAAATGTGCATATACCTTTTGTTCCATATCAAGTGCTTTCTTAAAACTAGCAATCACATCATTTCCTGCGTTTTCTACATATAAAAAATCGAGGTTAATATTTTTAATGTCCTCAAGAACAACTTTACCTCCTCGCATATTTTGATATTCCATAAGTTTATGAGCATGTTCTCTTTCTTCATCTGAAGATTTTTTAAAGAATTCAGCAATTTTCTTAAGACCAACATCACTTCTGTCAAAATAAGACCACATAAGATGATATTGATACGAAGCCCAAAATTCTAAATTAATTTGGGTATTAAGAATGACTTCGCAAAAAGAACTCCAATTACCTAAGTTGCAATTCATTTATATTTATATATATTTATAAATCCTTAAGTTAAAAAAATTTAAAAAATTATACGAGCAACTTGCTTCGCAAGTTTTAACCTACAGGAAACCCCGCCGAATTTTAGTCGATACTTTTATCGTAAGAAAAACGACTTTACCCCTTGGAAATTGCCTAAAATTGCTGTTTTTTTGTCAAATTAGGACTTTTTCCATAGGAAATATCTAAAAATTGGACTTTTTCCATAGGAAAATACCGTTAATTACAAGCAATAATTTTGTAATTACTGCTAATCATAAGCAGTAAGACGGTTTCATTGCTAATGGCTTAAACACAACAAGCAGTAATTTTGTAATTATTGCTAATGCCCTAAATACAACAAGCAGTAAGACGGTTTCATTGCTAATGGCTTAAACACAACAAGCAGTAATTATATAATTATTGCTAATGCCCTAAATACAACAAGCAATAACTATATAATTGCTGCTTATAACAAGCAGTAAGACGGTTTCATTGCGTTCTGATCGTAGAGTTCGTCGAAACATATTGAATATTAATAAAAAAATTTAAAAATAGGATATGAAATCATACTTGGTCGATAGTCCAATCGAATGGTTAATGTAATCACAATACCCCTATAGTTTTTAATGTCTTACGATAGACCCTATATTCGAAAATTCGAGCAATAATTACAAAATTAATGTG
>Ga0315316_10000256_pt1 | contig 33500 bp, 35 predicted proteins | sample M160m3416metaG_FD_203702 | JGI IMG/M metagenome (GOLD analysis project Ga0315316, IMG submission 203702) | Ammonia-oxidizing marine archaeal communities from Monterey Bay, California, United States - M1 60m 3416 | ecosystem: Environmental > Aquatic > Marine > Intertidal zone | place: USA... | reverse complement strand
GGCATTTTTTAAGGAAGAATCTGACAATGAGTCTAGAGATCTAGCTATTGAAAGAGGTCCGTTCCCTAAATGGGTAGGCTCTAATATGGAAAAAAATGGTGAAGATCCATATAGAAATGCTTGTAGACTAACAGTAGCCCCAACTGGAACTATATCGATGATAGCTGGTGCATCTTCAGGAATAGAACCTATTTTTTCATTAGCATATAGAAAACATAATATTTTAGAAGGAGAAACTTTATTCTACGTTGACAAAAACTTTGAAAACATGTGCAGATTAAAAAATATTTACTCAGATGAATTGATGGAATATTTGTCTGATGGCGGTTCTTTAATGAACAGAGATGATGTGCCTAAATCAATTAAAGATTTGTTCCATACAGCTGCGGATATTTCTCCAACTTACCATGTCTTAATGCAAAGTGCATTTCAAGAAAGTACAGATGCTGGAATTTCTAAAACAATTAATTTTCCAAACGAAGCAACTTTAGAAGATGTTGAAAATGCATATATGTTGGCATGGGAAACTAAATGTAAAGGAATCACAGTCTATAGATCTGGATCAAGAGAAGTTGAAGTGCTTACATCAGGACACGATGCCTCAAATGATAAAACTAGAGAAGATTTAAACAGTTCTAATAACGATATGTCAGATAATATGGGTGAATTTCTTCCTCAAAATTCTATTAATGGTTATATAACACCAATGGATAGGCCACAAGAATTGCTTGGGATAACATCTAGAGTAAGAACAGGAAGAGGAAATCTTTATGTAACTGTAAACATGGCTGGAAACAAACCTTTTGAAATATTCACCACTCATGGTAAAGCGGGTGGGAATGATGCGGCTATGGCAGAAGCTGTTTCTAGAGTTGCATCATTATGCTTAAGATCAGGCTTAGACCCAAAAGAAGTTATAAGCCAACTTAGAGGCATAACTGATCTCCCTGCTTGGGATGAAGGAACACTAGTAAGATCTGTCCCTGACGCACTTGCTACAGTTTTAGACAAGGTTCTTTCAGATGAAACTAAAAGCTTATTCAGCGAGGGTACACAAAAATCCATATTCAGCGTTGAAGAAAAAAATGTGAAAGATTCGGAAGATTTGCAATCTACAATGCTAAATGTTAAAGAAACAAACAATGTTTCTGTTAGTGTTACTTCTAATAATTCAGCTTTACCCCATTGTCCCGATTGTGAAGTAGGAAACCTTGCATTTGAAGAGGGTTGTCAAAAATGTTATAGCTGTGGATATTCTAAGTGTTGATAAATGATTAATAATAAAAATAGAATGGCAATAACATTAGGGGATCCTTCTGGAATTGGTCCAGAAGTAATAATAAAGGCTATAAATAATTTATACCCTAATAAGAAAGATTTGCCTATTATTGTAGGTGATTATAAAACATTAGAAAAAACTGCATTAGATTTAAAAATTGATTTTGAATTCGAAATAATTGAAAAAATAGAAAACTATGACAATAAAACTAATTCAATAAAAGTTTTAGATAATAAAAAATATTCAAATATTAATTTTCCTACTGGAAAAAATTCTATAGATTCAGGTAAAGCATCACATGAATGGGTAGAAATTGCTACAGATTTAGCACTATCAAAAAAAGTGGATGCTATATGTACAGCTCCAATCAATAAAGAGAGCTGGCAAATTTCTGGATTTAAAGATATAGGGCATCAAGAAATTTTTAAAAGGAAATCAAAAGCTTCTTATGTAGCCACAATGTTGGTTTCTGGTAAATTAAGATGTATGCATTTATCTACTCACTTATCCTTAGCTGAAGCATGTAAATATGTAACTAAAGAAAATGTAGAAAGAGCTATAAAGTTGACTCATAATCATTTTTCAAAATGGGGCTTTAAAAATCCTAAAATTGGAGTAGCTGCGTTAAATCCACATGCTTCGGATGGCGGATTAATAGGTAACACCGAAAATGAAGAAATTCTTCCTGCAGTTAATGCTTGCCAATCAGAGGGAATAAATGTTTCTGGACCACATCCAGCTGATTCAATCTTTTATGATGCTATTAATGACAAACATGATGTTGTTGTTGTAATGTATCATGACCAAGGTCATATACCTATAAAAGTGTATGGATTTGAAGAGTCAATATCAGTAAATTTAGGAGTTCCTTTTATAAGAACTTCTGTTGATCACGGTACAGCATTTGATATAGCTGGAAAAAACATTGCAGATCCAACAAGTATGATAGAAGCAATAAAATTGGCACAAAATCTTTCAACAAATTCAAAATTATGAATCCTGAAGATAAAACGATTTTCATTGGTTTTGGTAATATGGGTTCAGCAATAGTAAAAGCAATAGACAAAAAAAAATGCTTTAAACATATAAATGTAATAGAACCTGACAAAAACAAATCAAATAACATTCAAACAAAGACAATTACATTTCATACTAATTTACCAACCGATATAAATGAATCAAAATACATTTGGCTATGTGTAAAGCCACAATCATTTAAAAACATATCTTATGATTTAAAACAAATCTTAAATCCAAATCATGTAATTATTTCAATTATGGCAGGGATTACTAAAGATCAAATAATAAAGCAAACTAACCACACAAAAGTCGTCAGAATAATGCCTAACACTCCTGCACAAATTTCAAAAGGTATAAGTGTATGGAATGCTACAGAAAATATTGATGTGTCTGAAAGAAATATTATAGAAGAATCATTAAACTCATTTGGGAAATCAATTTATGTAGAAAAAGAAGAAATAATAAATTTATCAACTGCCTTATCTGGTAGCGGACCTGGATTCTTTTTCAGAATTTTAGAATCATTTATTATAGCTGGATATAAATCTGGGCTTGATAAGGAAGTGAGTAAAAAATTAGCGATTGAAACATTTATAGGTAGCGCTGAATTAATAAATTTAAGTAATTCTAGCCCTCAAGACTTGAGAAAAGCCGTTACATCGCCAGGAGGTACGACTGAGGCAGGATTAAATTATTTGGAAAATATTAACATTGATGAAATAATTACCCAAACTATTTCAGAAGCTGTAAATAGAGGCAATGAACTATCAAAAGAGAGTGAAAAATAATTTTGCTAACCTTGCTTTTTAATTTAATAAACCTTTACTCAATTATCATTCTATTTAGAGTATTATCAAGTTGGATTCCAAACTCTAGAGAATATCAAATCGTACAGTTTTTAGTAATCATAACTGAACCACTATTAGGTAGATTAAGAAAAATTCTTCCACAAGCAGGAGGGTTAGATTTGTCACCTATTGCGGCTATATTTTTATTAGAAGCAATTGCATCAGTACTAAAGTCAGTTTGAATTTGTTGTAATTTCTGAAGAACTTAGATCTAAGTATTCTCCATGTAAATTAGAAACTTTTAGAGTTCCATCATAATTTAATGAAATAATTTTATATATATTGCTAATAGTTTTGTTTTGTTTCTCAACATAATTAGTCCTAAATTCTATTTTTTTTCCTAATCCATAAAGATTTTTATTGATAATTCCTAAATCAATCTCTTCAATAAGTAATTTTTTATAAAAAACATTAAAGTTTTTTATAAAATTTTCTAATATTTCTAAGACGTTTGTTTTTTTATTTATGATTTCTTTTAAACTAATCGATGGATAAATAAAATTTTTCGAATCTTTATGGCTAGAATTTATATTTATACCTACACCTACTATTGTTTTACTAAATTTTCCTACAATAAGATTTTCAATTAAAACGCCGGAAATTTTTTTCCCATCTATCAATACATCATTAGGCCATTTTATATTAATTTTTTTTCTAGTTTGATTTTTTAGTGTAACTAAAATAGAGTAAGCAGTAATTATAGGAAGAAGATTAACTTTAGATGGATCTGTATCTAAAATAATTGAAAATAAAGCATCATCTCCATTCGAAACCCATTCTCTGTTGTTACTACCTCTTCCTTTGGTTTGGTATTTAGCCATAATAACAGTCCCTTCTTCAATTCCTCTTTGTATCATTTCTTTAGAAGTATCCATTGTAGAAGGAAGTTCATCAAAAATATAAATTTTTTCTCCGATGATTTTTTTTTTCATAAAACAATGATAATAGATTTAGTACTAAAACCCTGTATTAAATTACAAAGGCTTTGTTTTTAGCAATAAGTTAGTATTTAGATATGTTTGGTCTATAAGTATTTTATTACTAAAAATACATTCTAATCACATTTATGAAAGGTAATTTTATGTATTGGTGTTCAGCAGTTTCTAATTCTCCTTCTTTGGAACTTGCTTTAGAGGATGTTACAAAAGACATATTAAAAAAGCTTGATGGAAAAACTCCAGATTTAGGTTTCGTTTTTATTTCTTCACATCATTCTTCTGAGTACGAAAAAATTACTGAAAAGATCAAATCTAAAATTCCATTTAAAACAGTATTAGGCTGTTCAGCATCAGGGGTAATTGGGGAAGGCAAAGAATTTGAATACTTGCCTGGAATATCCTTGTCTGCAGGAATTTTGCCAAATGTCAGTTTTACGCCTTTTCATTTTACCCAAAACGATCTTCCTAATCCTGATCAATCTCCTGAAGCATGGCACGAAGTTATAGGTTCTTTTTCGGAAAATCCTAAGGCCATTGTTTTATTTCCAGACCCTTTCTCAATAAGAACAGAATATGTTTTAGATGGACTAGATTTTGCATATCCTAATACTAAGATAATTGGAGCTTTGGCTTCAGGGGGAAGTAAACCTGGACAAAACGGCCTTTTTAAAGACAATGAAACTTATTTTAATGGATGTGCTGGAATAATAATTTCTGGAGATTTTGAACTAGATATACTTGTTGCACAAAGTTGCACACCCATAGGTGAACCAATGATTGTTACTAGAGCAAATAATAATGTTGTAAATGAATTAGATAACGACTTACCTATAGTTGCTATAAAAAAATTATATGATGAATTGCCTGAAGATGAAAAATATATTATGAATAATGCTCTTCAGATAGGAATATTAATGGATAGGCTTGGAGATATAGACAACGAAATAACTTATATGATCAGAAACATATCTTCAATAGATAAAGAAACTGGCTCTATTACTATAGGTGAATCAATCACAGAAGGACAAGTAATCCAATTTCACTTGAGAGATTCTGGTGCTGCTCAAGAAGAACTTAAAAAAATGTTAACAGAATATGAAAATAAAAATGGTGAAATGATAAAATCTACACTTATGTTTTCGAGTGTTGGAAGAGGTAAATATTTACTAGGTGAATCTCATCATGATATAAATCTTTATAAAAATATTATAGATGACAAATCACCCATAACTGGTTTCTTTTCTAATGGAGAAATAAGCCCAATTGGAGACAGAACTTATTTACATGGTTATACGTCATCTTTCGCTATTTTTAAAGAAATCAAACAAATCTAAATCTTTAAGTTAGGCATATCGTTCCAAGAATTCAAATAATTTGGGGAGAGATTTCTTCTGTTGATTTTAGATTTATCATCTAAATTTTGAGTGGAAATCAGTACTTTATTTCTACCAAATCTATTATTTAAGTAATCTATTTTTTCCATCAAAGAATCAATATTTGGAGATTTTTTTGGTTCTAAATATGAAGTTTGATATTGATCCTTGAAACTTAATTTATTAAGCATCACACCTGCTTTTTTATAATTTAAACCTTGTTGAAATATTTTATTTAATATTAAAATTGAATATTTAATTATTTCAATATAATTATCAGTTGAAACAATAAAATCATGGCTCATTACACCTGTGTAATTTGACTTATTTGAATATTTAAATTTATTGGTTATTATGAAAACCTTTAATTGATGTGCTCTTCTATTTTCATTACGTAATTTTTTAGATGCTAAAAAAGCAAAATCACTTATATATTTTTCAAGATTTTTGTAACTTGTTATGTCTTTTTTAAAAGAACGAGAAACTCTTATGCTCTTCTTAGGTTCAAATATTGAAGAAATAGGATAGCAAGATGTGCCTTTTAATTCTTCTCTAGTACGTAGAACATTAATATTCATTTTGTTCAATATCCAATTTCTATCAGTGTTTATTAAATTCTCTGCCGTCATTATTCCATTATTAATCATAAACTTAGAATATTTATGGCCAAATCCCCAAATATTTTTCACAGGAGTTTCAGATAAAATTTTTTTAGTTTTAAAAATATCATCTAAAATGAAATGATTTTTATGTTTTTTTTTTGCTATAGATGCAGCTATTTTAGATAATGTCTTAGTTTTTCCTACACCAACAGATACAGGTATACCTGTAATGTATTTTATTTTATTTACTATATTTACAGCAATAAAGTTATAATTTTGTGATTCAATTTCTAAAAAAGCCTCATCAATTGAGTACACTTCAACAGAATTAGAAAAAGATTTTAATTCTTTCATTATTCTATTAGAGATTTCTCCGTATAATTCAAAATTTGATGAAAAAACATTAACATTATTTTTTTTGATTAGGTTCCTTATTTTAAATATTGGTTCACCCATCTTAATACCCAAGTTTTTTGCTTCATTACTCCTAGATATAATGCATCCATCATTATTTGACAGTACAACGATGGGAAGATAATTTAAATCAGGTCTAAACAATCTTTCACATGAAACATAAAAATTATTACAATCAACTAAAAATATCATAAGAATTTTTTTATTGATGCAATCACTACACCAAAAATATTAAAATCATTATATTCTTTTATAGTAATTGGCGGGTAATTTTTATTTTCAGATATCAAGGTTATTGAATCCTTAATTTTACTTAATTTTTTTACTAAAAACTTCCCGTCTAACACACATAAAATAACTTGATTATTTTTTGGCTTTAAGGATCTATCAACGATAAGGATATCTCCTGAAAATATGCCTATATCTATCATTGAATCTCCGGAAACTTTTATACAAATAGTAGAATAAGAATTTTTTATCAAATGATCCTGCAAACTGACTTGAGATATGAATAGATCTTCTGAGGGAGAAGGAAAACCTGCAAAAACTACAGCATTATAAAAATAAATAGGGTCTCTAAAATACATAGGACTGACAGGCTATCTATTTAGTTATTTAATGTCAATTATCGTGTCGTCTTTTTTCAGTTGAGGATACATCCGCTCTGAATTTTTTTTCTTCAATAATTTGAAATAGTTTTCTATATTTATCATGTATATGATTAAGGTTTAAATTATCAAATTTAGGACTTGTGACATCGGTTCTACCCGCAACTATAAATTTACATCCTTTTTTAGCTATTGTCTCAAAAAGATCATCGAGAGATTGATTTATTTCCAGATAAGACTCATCCAATATTCTTAATGCTGTATCATATCCAACAACAAAATAGGAATTTGGGAATAAAAATGCTTTTTCTGAAAATTTGCTACTTTTTGTTATTATTATTTTTTCTTCATTTTGGAATTTTTCTAATCTAGTAATTAAATCTTTATTGTTTATATTAGGTTTGTCTACATTAGAAATAGAGATCTCATAAAATTTATTTTTATTAAAATTCTCAGAACAATAATCAAGTAATTTCTTATGTCCATAATGTATCGGATTAAATGAGCCAGATAGTATAGCAGCATTATCTATTTGGTCATGAAAAATATTAAACTTTGAGTCAGTTATAAAATAATCTATCTTACCAGCACTTAATGATTTAATGTGATTCGTGAAATTTTTCATTCTTTAATAAATCCAGCTTAATATTATTATCAATACCATGTACCTTTGCAATGGAATTAATTATTTGCTTACTAATAATTATATCTTCAGATACCCTATCTCGATTATTTTTATCAAAATATAAAGAAAAAACAGATAAAGAATGAACGGTTTTAATAGCTATATGTGCTCTATCTTCACCTTTACGATCTCGATTTGTTCTAATAGCACCAGTACAACCTAAACCAAATAATTTAGTATTATTATCCGATTTATCTAAAAATGCTTTGCTTTTTTCATAAGCTACTTCAGACATGTTTATTGCTTCATTCTCACTTACGTGATGAATCAATTTTTTACCTAAGAATTCTTGTAAAGAATTCTTAGAATAAGGAACATAAGAGGTAAGCATCGTATTTGAGGTGCCTGAAACATTGAACAACCATGACAAAGAGCTTATTCCGCATCCTGTTATGACTATAGACCCTTTAATATCATCTATAGAGTGAATTTTTTTTATAAGTTTTTCAATTTCATTATTCATATTATTAAATATAAAGTTTGGTCTTTCAAAGTAATATTATTTCATTTAGAAGCACAAAACTTGATTTTAAAGTGAATTATTTAAAATTTATTATTAATAATAAGTTAATATATACTTACTCAACGAAATCTAAATTTTAAATAATACTAAGGAATAAATTTTAAAATAAATGAAAAATTTACCCACTTTTATAACAATCTCAAGGCTTTTTTTTGCTGTAGCTGTATCTTATTTGATTTTTTTTACATCTAATTCAATGGTTATTCTATGCACTATTCTTTTTGTATTAGGATCATTAAGCGATGCACTAGATGGAGCATTCGCAAGAAAAAAATCATATGAATCTAAATTTGGAGCTTTTTTAGATCCGATTGCAGATAAGATTTTTGTTTTTTTAGTTTTAATTTCATTAGTCTACAACAGAGATTCTGTAATGCTATACATAATAACAATATCTATTATTTCTAGAGAAATTATTGTAATGTCTTTAAGAGAATGGATGGCAACTCTTGGAAGAGATAAACTTTTAGAAGTTTCTTCATTAGGAAAATTGAAAACAATAGTTCAAATGGTTGGAATTAGCTTAGTTATCATATCACCTATTATAAAACTTACATATTTTTATGAAGTAACAGTCATAATTCTTATAATAGGAACAATATTGGGTTTTTATTCAGCCTTCAAATATATTAGGCAATCATTAATTTATATAAAATGAATCAATTTACAGAATCACATTTGAAAGCTTGGAGAAAAGATTATTCAGATTTAATTAATAATAAAAGATTTAAGTTAAGTGACGAAAATGTATGGATGCTTGGTAAAACTGATGCTATTATATGTTTTTTTCTAGACGAAGAAATAGCGTATATTTGTTATTCAAAATCTATATATCAGTCATTGAAAGATATATTAAATACAAAAAGAAATAATGAGTTAATAAAATTAATTATGATTCATGATCTAGGAATTCCTGAGAATAAAATCAACCAAAAAAAAATGTCTTTATCAATAACTAATAAAATCAAAAAAATCATTAACAATTTTGAGTTTTCTTTAATAAAAATAAACTCTAAGTATATTGATGATATAACTAGTGCATTCGTAGTAATTGCTGACCCTACGTATAATGGGCATACATCTAGGTTGAATAAAACTCTTGATGACTTACCTGAAAAAAAAACTGATTTATAGAGTTCCAGATCTTAGTCTTCTTAAAGCTCCAGGATGTTTTCTTAAAAAAGGAGGAACTTCAAGATCATCTATATTCATGCCTTCTTGTTTTATATTTCTTTCAGCGAAATCATCATCTACTAGTACAGGAAACCCAGTAGCTATTACAGTGATTTTAATTTTTCCTTTTAATTTAGGATTACTTACGCTTCCAAAAATTATATTAGCATCTGGATGAACCTTAGATTTTATAACTTCAGACGCTGCCGTAACTTCATCTAATGTAGTGTCTTGTCCTCCTGAAACATTAAAGATTACCCCTTTTGCACCGTCAATAGGTAATTCTAGCAATGGAGATGAAACCGCTTTTTCAGCAGCATCAACAGATCTACCTTCACCTGACGACTCACCTATACCCATCCAAGCAGGCCCTGCATTCTCCATAATTGTCTTTACATCAGCAAAGTCTAAATTTATCTCTCCAGGCATTAAAATAAGTTCAGCTATAGATTGAATTCCTACTTTTAAAACATCATCTGCAAGAGAAAAAGCTTCAGTCATTGAAAGATTGTCTTCAGTCTGCAATAATCTGTCATTAGGAACAACAATAAGTGTATCAACATATTTTTTTATATCTTCTATACCTTTAAGAGCTGCGTCCAATCTTTGTGTGCCTTCAAATCCAAATGGTTTAGTTACTACTCCAATAGTTAATGCTCCAGAAGATTTTGCAATTTCAGCAATTACCGGGGCTGCACCTGTACCAGACCCTCCACCCATACCTGCTGCAACAAAAACCATATCAGCATTACTTAAGTATTCTTTAATTTCAGATCTACTTTCTTCAGCTGATTGTTTTCCTCTACTTGGATCTCCTCCAACACCCATACCTTTAGCAATTCTATCCCCAATTCTTATTTTCTCAGGGATTATAGAATTTTCCAATGCTTGATTATCTGTGTTGACCGCAACAAATTGAATGCCTGGTATCGTATCCTTATACATCCTATTGATAGCGTTTCCTCCGCCTCCACCAACTCCAAATACTTTTATGTTTGCAGTACCAAATCCTACGAGTCTTTCTTGAACCATAAATTACCTCAAATATACTAAATTAATTACAAAAAAAAAAAATTTCGATATTTAAATCTAAATTAAATTTAAAAATTAGTGAGGAATAATTTAATACGAATTTAATCAATTTTGTACTATATTAATTTAACAATTAGGGTTATTTTAAAGAAAATATAATTTAAATTTTTTGGAGAATAAATATGAATGGATATGATGCTGTCGTAGATATATTAAAAAAAGAAGGCTTCGAATGGATAGCTTGTTTCCCTGCAAATCCATTAATTGAAGCTGCAGGTAAGGGTGGATTGAGACCTATAGTGTTTAGGCAAGAACGTGGTGGGATAATGGCTGCAGATGGATATGCAAGAATGTTAGCCAAAGAAGGTAAAAGAGGTGTTTTTTGTTCTCAGGGTGGACCAGGAATAGAAAATTCTTTCGGAGGATTTGCTCAAGCATGGGCTGAAGCAGTTCCAATTCTATATCTTCCAGCCGGATCTCCTGCAAATGTAGCAGAAGTAAAACCAAATTTTGATCCTCAAACTAACTTTGCAAATATAACTAAATGGCACTCTTCAATAACAAAGAGCTCTGAAATTTCCACTCAAATGAGAAGGGCTATGTCGGCATTAAAAAATGGTAGACCTGGGCCTGTACTTCTTGAAATGAGAAGCGATGCTATGGCAGGTGAAGTTGACAACACAGATGATTATTCAAGTCCTAATAGTAATTTGACTTCTCCAAGTCTTTCAGCTGTTAAGGATGCAGTTAAAGCTCTTGGAAATGCTAAAAACCCTGTAATTTGGGCAGGACAAGGAATTCTATACGGTGCAGCAACAGAAGAACTAAAAGAATTTGCAGAAATAATGCAAATTCCTGTTATTACCACAATGCCAGGAAAATCTGCTTTTGATGAACGTCATCCTCTATCATTAGGAGCTGCAAATAGAACTGCTCCTAAAGCTGTATGGTCTTGGCTAAAGGATTCTGACGTAATTATAGGTTTAGGTTCTAGTTTTTCAAAAACTACATTTGGAATAGATATCCCTGAAGGTAAATTAATAATTCACAATACAAATAATGTTGACGATATTGATAAAGAATATTCAACAGAAATTGGACTATTGGGAGATGCTAAATCTACACTAAAAATGCTTATTGACGAAGCAAAAGGAACTTATGGAGATTCAAGAACTAAGGATACAAAAATAGTAGAATCAATTGCTCAGGTAAAACAGGAATGGGAAGCAGATTGGGCCCCACTTCTAAATTCTAATGACAGTCCAATAAATCCATACAGGTTGATTAGTGAAATTAATAATGCAGTCGACCATGAAAACACAATAATGACTCATGATGCTGGTCATCCTAGAGATCAAATTATGCCTTTCTATCCAGCAACTGTTCCAAATAGTTACATTGGATGGGGTAAATCTACTCATTTAGGTTATGGGTTACCGTTAGCAATTGGAGCTAAAATAGCTCACCCTAATAAATTTTGTGTTAACTTTATGGGTGATACAGCTTTTGGTCTTTCTGGTTTAGATTTAGAGACTTCAGTTAGATCTGGAAATCCTATTACAACTATTTTATTGAATAACAGTACTATGGGAGGTTATGACCATCATATGCCTACAGCTATGGAAAGATACGGAGCTGGAAACAACACAGGTTCATACACTACAATTGCTGAAGGTTTAGGAGCTAAAGGAATCTATGTTGAAAAACCTGAAGAAATAGTTTCTGCTATAAAAGAAGCTCAAAAAACAAATGATGATGGGCAAAGTACACTTATTGAAGTAATCACTCAGCAGGAAGGAAGATTTAGCAGATACTACAATGACGAAAATGAAACCAAGGGGAAAATAGTTAAATAATATGAAAACCACTGGATTTCGATTATTACAATTAGGAACTCCTTGGAGAAACTTATCTTATATAGTTATTGAAACTGATGAAGGAATAAGTGGGGTTGGAGAAGCTCGAGTTGTAGGTAAAACCCATACAGTAGCAGAATATCTAAAAGATGTAGAGAGACATTTCATAGGTCATGATCCTTTTGACATAGAAGCGTTGTATCGTAGATTTACATTACTTGATTTTGGTAAAGCAGGAGAAGTTGTCCATACTGGTTTAGCAATGGTTGAAATGGCTTTTTGGGATATTATGGGTAAATCAACGAATCAACCTGTTTATAAACTAATTGGTGGAAAAGTTCAGGATAAAATACAAGCATATGCCAACGGTTGGTACACAGTTGAAAGGACACCAGATAGCTTTTCACTAGCAGCTTCAAAAGTAGTGGCAAAAGGGTATAAAGCTTTAAAATTTGATCCATTTGGAAATGGTGATTTAGAACTTTCTAGAGATGAATTATTTAAATCTATTGAAATAATAGAAGCTGTATCAGACTCGATAACTGATGACATGCAAATGATGATAGAAATGCATGGAAGATTTGCAGCACATCAAGCAACTGAAATAGCAAATAAAATAAAACATCTTAACATTGGTTGGATTGAAGAACCTGTAAGGCCAAGTGACAATCCTAGCTTAGAGAAAGTTAGAATTCAAACTTCTCTTCCTATAGCAACAGGTGAAAGGCTGTATGGAGCATCAGAATTTAGAGAAATATGGAATAGTAAATCTGTAGATATTATACAGCCAGATATTACACAAACTGGCGGAATATTTGAGACAAAAAAAATTGCATCAACTGCAGAAATTTACTCTATAATGGTGGCTCCTCATAATGTTGGCGGAGTAGTTTCAACATTAGCTGCCATACATCTTTGTTTTACTTTAAGAAATGTAAAAATCTTAGAACATTTTAATGATTTTGCAGACCCTTTTGTCAAAAAAGCTGCTGATTTTTATCCTGAAGTTAAGGATGGTTTCTTCAGTGTCCCAGAAAAACCTGGTTGGGGTATTGAGTTAAATGAAGAATTTATTCTTTCTCATCCTCCAAAAAAAAGTAAAGAAGGAATCAATTTAGACCCTGGTTTAAATATGTTTGAAAAAATGGATTGGGCTAAAAGAGGACAATCAGAATAAATATAGTTAGGAATTTCCTTAAAATATGTTCGACTTACTTATAAAACATGGACAAATTATAGATGGATCTGGCCAAAATAGATTTAGGGCAGATATAGGTATTTCAGGAGAAAAAATATGTTTTATAGGTGACTCAACAGATAAAGAATCAAAAGAAATAATCAATGCAAATGGCTTAATTGTTTCTCCTGGATTTATTGATGCCCATACACATCATGATGGTATTTTACTAAACAACCCTCAGCATGCCAGCAGTTTAAGGCAAGGAGTAACTACTGAGATTCTAGGACAAGATGGTCTTTCTTATGCACCTCTTTCATCTGAAAACTATAAAATTCAAAGAAAATATTTAAGTGGAATACTAGGTATGCCTCCAGAAAATCTTGACATGAGTAGTATAACTGCATTTAGATCAAATTATCATAAAAAGGTTTCAGTTAATACAGCATACCCTGTTTCTCATGGAGCACTAAGGATGGAGTCAGTAGGGTTTTATGATAAGCCTTTAGATGGGAAAAAATTAGAAAATGCAAAAGGTTTGCTTAAAGAAGGACTAGAACAAGGTTCCGTAGGTTTAGCGACAGGGATGTCATATCATCCTAACGCTTGGAGCACGACTGAAGAGCTAATTGAATTATGTAAAGTTGTAAGAGAAAAAGATGGTGTATACATAACCCATTTAAGAGATGTTAACACAGATAGAGGTTTTGGAGGAGGAGGAGTTCCTGAAGCTCTTGAAATAGGTAGGAAGTCAGGAGTTAGAGTTCATTTTTCTCACACAAGAACTAGTGCAGAAAACGCTGGCCAAGTTTCAAAAGTATTAGAATTGATTGATAAAGCAAAAGATGAAGGAGTAAATTGTACTTTGGAATTATATCCTTATCCAACAGGAAGTTCATTCTTACTTAGCAATCTACCAAGTTGGGCTCATGAAGGAGGTCCAAAGGATATTTTAGAAAGACTGAATGATAAGAATTTACGTTCAAAAATTATTGAAAGCTTTGCTTTAAATAAAAAACGAAGCATGGATCAAACATTACTTTCTTATTTACCTAAAAACCCAGAACTTGAAGGCATGACTGTTTCTCAACTCTCTGAAATGAGAGGGGTATCAATGGGAGATTTGATTTGTGATTTATTAATTGAACAAGATTTACAAGTAGGATTTTGGCAAGTCCCTCCAGAAAGTATATCCAAATGGAGGCAGGTAAGTAGAGATGCTATGGAATTTTTATCTAGACCTGACTATATGATTGGAAGCGATTCAATTCCTTTAGGAAGTGTACCTCACCCAAGAGCTTATGGAACTTTTCCTAGATTCATTGGTAGATTTCGCAGACAATTTGATGTTATGTCTCTTGAACAAATGATCCAGAGAGTTGCCAATAATCCTGCAAAAACTTTTAATTTGACAGGAAGAGGTTTGATAAAAAAAGGATATTTTGCTGACATAGTAATTTTTGATGAAGAAAAAATTATAGATACTGCCACATATGATGATGCTAAGCAATTCCCAATTGGAATTCCTTATGTAATCGTTAATGGAAGCATTGCTGTAAAAAATGAAAATTGTACAGGAATATTTGCTGGTCAAGCAGTACCTTAATTAGTTAAAGTTTAATAAATCTATTAGATAAGATAAAAGAAAGACTATAAGCCGAGTTCTGTTTCTATAAATAGATGTGATCATCCATCTAGGCTAGCTGTCACCAACTAGCTCAAGCAGCTTACCCAGGAACTGTCTAGGAAACTTATAGTTCCTCTATTTAGCCTTGCACCAAGTGGGGTTTACAATACCAAATTTGTTACCAAACTTGTGGTAAGCTCTTACCTTACCTTTTCACCCTTACCAAAATAATTGGCGGTATTTTTTCTGTTGCACTATCCGTCAGGTTGCCCTGCCCTGCCGTTAACAGGCACTTTATCCTAGTGGTGCTCGGACTTTCCTCTGGCATTGTAGCCAGCGATCACTCGTCTTTCTTTTATCTAAATTGTTAAAAACTAATATTAATAGTCTAACTTTTTCATTATAACCAATTTAGACTAACGAAATGATTATTTCATTATCTATTTCTTTTATAAAAATTTTTTCTATTAGGTCTTTTTTTGTTGAAGACAGTAAATTGTATTTTTCAAATTTTTCAACAAACTCTTCAAAAAATATTTTAGAATTAGATAATTGAGAAATTAGGTTATAGACATAAGATTCTTTTAATTTTTTGTCCAAAATTATATTTTTATTAAATTTTTCATTAAGCAAATCATTTAATGTTTCATATTTGATCTTAAGTTTTTTCGGAAAACTATCTATCGAGTTCTGGTGATCACAATTATAATATTTATAATTTCTAGTCTTCTTATTACCATCATTGATCCATGTGTTTTTATGATTAGTTACTAATAATTTATTAAGACAAAAACCACAAAACAGAATCCCATTCCAGTAATTTTTTTTATAAGATCTTTTTTGGTTAATACTTAATTTTTTGTTGGCATTATCAAAGTCTTTTTTATTAACTATTGATACGTGTGAATTAGGGATTACAACATTATATCTTCTATATATACCAATATAAAAATCATTTTTTAAAATATGTTTGATTTTCTGATCAGACCATTTTTCTTCTAATGACGTATTTAATAATTCTCGAGTAATTTCAGAAATAGAAAAATTGTGATTATATAAATCAAAAATTTTCCTTACATGTTCAGATTTATCCAAATTTTCTTCAAAAAAACCTGATATATTTTTTTTGTATCCATAAGGTACTTTTCCTAAAACTTGTCCTCTTGATGCTTTCTTATTGATAGAATCTTTAATTTTGTTTGTTCTTTGAGGATCTTTACCATTAAGACTTAATGTTCTTATAGCTAACTGAAAAGGATCAGGAAAATCATAAGAAGCACATAAAACTGTAATATTGATTTTATGTAAAGATATCATTTTTTCAGTAAAAGATTTGAGATCTTTATCAAGGACTTTTGCATCAGATAAAAACAACTTAGAAATATTATTTTTAACGATAAAATCAAAAATTTTCTTGAAATCTTTTTCGTGTAAGAAATAATCTAATGAAACATTTTCATAACGACAAAATTCATTTAATTTACTAATTTCCTCATTATTATTTTCATTATAAACAATTGCTAAAGAATTCAAAAGATCACTCCGAAATTAAAGATTTTCCACAATTACATACTATTGGTAATTCATTAGCTTTAATTTTTTCTACAAAGGCATTGGGTAATTCAATTTTACAACAAGTGCTTATTCTGTTTTCTAGTTTAGAAATACCTTTATTTCTATTTCTGCTGATAAATGAATCGTATAAATTTAGAATTTTTTTGTCTAAATTTTTTGATAAGGTTTTTCTTTTTTCTTCTAAATGGATTTTATTATTGTTTAATTGCTTAATTTCAAATTTATAGTTTTCTTCAGATTCTATCCATTTTTCTTCTAGTGAAATAATTTTCAATTCATAGTTTTCTTTGATTTCATTTAATTTAGAAATGTTTTCATCAACTTGATTTTTTTTAGATTCATAAGAACTTAAGCTTTCGGTATTATTTTTAATTTCTAATTCAATAGCTTCTACTTCTTTAGTGTTTTTTATTTTTCCTGAATACAAAGTGATATTTAGTTCATTGATATTGTTACCTGATTGATCAATCATTTGGCTAACTCTGATTTGAAGTTTTAACAACTCTTTAAATTTCATTTCGATTAAAAGTAATTTTTCTTTAAGTTCTTCTATTCCTAGTTTTTCTTCAAATTTTTTAGAAATAGAACTCAGCTTATCTTCAATTGAAAAAATAGTCAGATCATATTCTTGTAGTTGAAAAAAATTATGATTTTCATCCGGCATAATAACCTCTAATTGATTCTCTTCTATATCTATAATATATAATACGATATATAAATCTTAAATGAATTCTATATCCAAAAATATTTTAATTAATTATGCAAACAAATAATTTAAGAAGTGATTTAAAAAAAACTAAAATAGTCTGTACAATAGGCCCTTCATCGGACTCCGTTGAAGTTATTGAAGAATTAATTGATGCAGGCATGAATGTTGCAAGAATGAATCTTTCACATGGCAACGAAAAAGATCATAAAAAAATAATTACTAACTTAAGAAAAGCTGCAAAAAATCGTAGTATATACCTTCCAATTTTAGCTGACCTACCAGGACCAAAATATAGAGTAGGAGAAATCAATAATAAAATAATGGAAGTCACAGAAAACCAAACAATATTGTTTGAATGTGATAACGAAAAAACTAATTCAAAAGAAATAAATATTTGGCCATCAGGGTTGAATAACGATGTAGACACAGGTGCAATATTAATGATTGATGACGGGGCCGTTGAACTAGAAGTAACCGAAATAGATCAAACAATAATAAAAACTAAAGTAAAATTATCTGGAAAAATTAGTAGTAATAAAGCTGTCGTAGCAAGAGGGTTTCCTTCAATGTTAGATTACTTTACCGATGAAACAGAAAGCGCTTTAAATTTTGTTATATCAAATGACATTGATTATATAGGTTTGTCCTATGTAAGAAACTCTGATGATATCAAAAGAGTAAAGGAAAAAATTGGAAATAAAAAACTACGAATTATTTCTAAAATTGAATTACAAAAAGCATTAGATAATTTAGATGAAATAATAGATGATTCAGACGCTGTAATGGTTGCTAGAGGAGATTTAGGAGTTCATTTACCAATATCAAAAGTTCCTTCTGCACAAAAATATATAATTAATCTTTCAAATAAAAAAGGTAAAGAAGTAATAACTGCAACTCAAATGTTAGAATCAATGACGGAAAATCCACAACCTACAAGAGCAGAATCTACAGACGTTCATAATGCAGTTTTAGATGGTACTGATGCAATAATGCTTTCAGGTGAAACATCAGTAGGTAATTATCCTGTACGAGCAGTTGAATTTATGAGAGAAATATCTGAAATTGCCGAAAAAGATACAAATCATAATTACATTAGAAGGCAAAGATTAGAAAATATCAATTCAAATTTAGTTGATGAACTAATAGCACATGGAGCAGCTACCATATCAGAACAATTAAATGCAAAATTAATCGTTGCTTTTACTGAATCTGGATCAACTGCAGCAAGGGTCGCATCTTACAGACCCTCTCAGCCTGTAATAGCATTGTCCCCTGATCAAAATGCTGAAATAAATTTAGGATTAAGATACGGTGTAAATACTATCAATGTTTCTAATTTTGATCAAATAGAACGTATGTTTGAATATGCAAATAATATAGTTAAAGAAATGAATTTAGCCGATAAGGGAGATTCAATAGTAGTAGTTGCTGGTCTTCCTATAGGAGTAAAGGGAAACACAAACCTTATAAGAGTTATTAATATTTCTTAAACTTCAATTACTGTATTTGTAAGAGTTCCAATATTTTCAATAGATATAGAAATTTCATCTCCTGATTGCAAAGTGAAATCTTCTGGAGGAATTGTTCCAGTTCCTGTCATTACAGTTGTTCCATCTGGTATATCATTACTTGTATTAAGCCATTCATTCAACTCTTCACATTTTCTTTTCATTAGATTTGTGTTTCCTGATCCAGAAAAAACTTCCTTAGAATTTCTTTTTATTATCATCTCAACATTTAAGTTATTATAATCAAGTAATTCAATTGGAACCCAACAAGGTCCTATCGCAGCAGAATTATTAAAAATTTTTGCTTGAGGGATATAAAGAGGATTCTCTCCTTCAATAGATCTACTAGACATATCATTGCCAACAGTAAAACCAACTATTTGCCCATGAAAAACTATAAAAGTCAATTCAGGCTCTGGAACATCCCATGTAGAATCTTTTCGAATCCCGACTTTGTCATTTGGGCCTTTAAGTCTAGCTAAAGTACTCTTAAAAAATGCTTCAGGTCTATTTGCTAAATATACTTTCCCATAAACATCAGGAGTATCCGATTCTGCTTGTCTTTCTTTCATAGAATCTTCATATGTCACTCCAAATGCCCAAGTTTCAGGTGAATCAATAGGAATTCTTGGATTTGACATAATGGAAGGGTTAAGGTTATTTCCTTCCTTTGTATTCATAGTATTTTTTAAATACTCAGAAACACTTAGATCATTACTTAATGCAACTTTAATTAAATCAATTGATGTTCTTATAGAAGGTCTTAATTCAGTAATATTTTTTACTTTGTTATCGGTTTGGACCATAACATTTTTTCCAACTTGATAAATTTTCATATATGCCCTCTACACTTCTTTATATTCACCATCAACAGTATCATCTTCATCAGATTTGTCATCAGGTTTTGTTGGGTCTGAAGTGTCATTTTCTTGTTGTGGCAAATTCTGTCCAAATTTTTGTAAAGCTAGATTTACTTTTTCTACACCTTCATTTATTTGTTCTGATTCAGAACTTTCATTTAAAATTATATTTTTCAAATCATCTACTTCACTTTGTAACTCTGATGTGATTTCTTCAGGGACTTTGTCAGAATTTTCTTTTATTAATTTTTCAGATTGATAAATGACTGCTTCAGCAGAATTTTTAGATTCTATATTTGATTTTTTTTTCTGATCTTCTTCTGAAAATTTTTCAGCATCTTTAACTATTTTATCTATTTCATCATCAGACATTCCAGAACGCCCAGTTATAGTAATTTTCTGTTCTTTATTTGTAGCTCTATCTTTAGCCATAACTGTAACTATTCCATCTGCATCTATATCAAATGTTACATCTATTTGAGGTACTCCTCTCTGAGCAGGTTGGATTCCATCTAGAGAAAATCTTCCTATAGAAACATTATCATTTGCCATTTCTCTTTCACCTTGAACAACATGAATTTCTACACTAGGTTGATTATCAGCAGCTGTTGTAAATGTCTCTGTTTTCGATGTTGGAATTGTTGTGTTTCTTTCAATCAATGGAGTCTTCACTCCTCCTAAAGTTTCTATTCCAAGTGTCAAAGGGGTTACATCCAGCAATAAAACATCTTTTACCTCTCCTTGAAGAACACCCGCCTGGATTGCCGCTCCAAGGGCCACGACTTCATCCGGATTAATAGTTTTGTTTGGTTCTTTTTTAAATAATTCTTTTACTTTTTTAGAAACAAGTGGCATCCTAGTCATTCCACCAACCAATACAACTTCATCTATATCGCTTGGTTTCACTTCTGCATCTTTAATCGCAGATAGTGTTGGTTTTACAGTTTTTTCAACAAGCTGACCTGTAAGTTCTTCAAGTTTTGCTCTACTTAGACTTAACTGTAAATGCTTAGGACCATTCGCATCCGCTGTAATGAATGGCAAATTGATTTCTGTTTGATTAACAGAAGATAATTCTATTTTTGCTCTTTCTGCTTCAACTCTTATTCTTTGCAAAGCAGCAGGATCAGATTTTAAATCAATTGAGTTTTCATTTTTGAAGTCTTCACAAATAAAATCAACTATAACATTATCAAAATCATCTCCACCTAATTGGGTGTCTCCGTTTGTTGACTTCACTTCAAATACACCGTCTCCTAACTGAAGAATAGTAATATCAAAAGTACCACCACCTAGATCATATACTGCTATAGTTCTATCGCCTTCTTTATCAAGTCCATATGCCAATGAAGCTGCAGTGGGTTCATTAATTATTCTTAAAACTTCTAAACCAGCAATTTGACCTGCAACTTTTGTTGCTTCTCTCTGAGAATCATTAAAATATGCAGGGACTGTAATTACTGCTTGCTCAACCTTATCTCCTAGCTTATTTTCAGCATCTTCTTTTAACTTTCTAAGTACCATTGCAGAAATTTCTGCAGGTGCGTGGTCTTTATCTCCTAGCTTTATTCCAACATCGCCATTAGATCTTTTATTTAATTTATAAGAAACTTTATCACCCTCTTTTTTCATTTGAGTTTGATTAAATCTTCTACCAATAAATCTTTTTGCTGAATAAACTGTATTTTCTGGATTGGTAATAGACTGTCTTTTAGCAGTTTCTCCGACAAATCTTTCATTAGATTTTGTATTCAAAGCCACAACTGATGGAGTAGTTCTTTTCCCTTCATTATTTTCAATCACATCAGGCTCTCCTGATTCCATAACTGCCATCGCAGAGTTTGTAGTTCCCAAATCAATTCCTATGACTTTTGCCATTTTATTTCCCTTTCTTATTTTTCCTTATTAAATGCTATTTCTACTAAAATTGGTCTTAGTAAATATTCTTTATGTTTATAACCAGGAGAAATTTGTCTTACAATTTCTCCTTCTTCAAATTCATCTGTTTCAATTCTGGATATTGCTTCATGTCTATTAGGATCAAATTTTTCATTTTCTTCTAAATTCAACTCCGCAAAATCAAAATTAGACAAAAGAGTTTTGAAATTACTATTAACTGACTCAATTCCATTAACCCATAATTTAAATGTTTTTATATCTATTTTTGATGATAGAGCCATATTCATTTGGTCAAGAACATTTATTATTTGCATAAAAATTTTTCTCTGAGCTCTATCGTCAGATTCTTTGATATCTAATGAAACTTTTTTTCTGTAATTTACCAAATCTGCCTGAGCTCTTTGGGCAATATCTAAATATTTATCCTTATCTTTTGAAACTTCGATAAGTCTTTCTTCAAGTTGTTTAATTTCTTTATCTTTTTTAGATTCTTTCGCCATAATTAAATTTTAATCCCCAAATCTAAAAACAGCTGCCTTAATTCACTGGAAGCTACTTTTGCAGAGTTTTTGTATACCTGATTGTTTACTCCCTGTTCTAATAAATTCACAACTTCTTTTATTCTCATAGATAAAGCTAATACCAATTTTGCGCCTTCTAAGTTTAATCCATATCGTTCAGTTAACAATTTAACTATCTTAAGTCTCAATAAATCATTTTCTGAATACAATCTTCTTCTTCCATCCGTTCGGGATGGCTTAACTAATCCTGTTCTATCATATTTTCTAAGAGTATTAGGATGCATTGAAATTAGATGAGATGCCACGCTTATCGTATATACTCCAACCACAGGGTCTGAACTGAATTCATTATTCAAGTTATTTTCAGACCGTAAGCCTGAAACAGTAACTGATTTAGATACAATCCATCCTCTATTTACCATCCTAACCTCCCTTTAGTCATATAATAATACTTAACACCAACAGTGTCAATTATAAATGTTACGAAATTGAACACTATATATTTTTAAATTATAAAATTTACATTTTGTTAACGAATTATATTTTTTATTACTTGATTATTTTAAAAAACCATATATTATTGTTTCTTGGAAAATATAAATTATAAGAAGGAATGTAATAGTGATTTATTCTAAATGTTGCCCTTGTGGCGGAGATATTGAAATAAATACAGATTACGACGGCAAATACCATTTGTCTTGTATACAGTGTAGTAAAGAAATATCAAAATCAGAAGCATTGGAAATGTTAAAAAAGAATCAAGCTAAAGTAGCTTGATTCAATTCAGAACTTAATTTTCGATCAAACTTTCAACAATTATCGTCAAAGAATCGTTTAAATTCTCTACAAATCCAGAATCTATTACGAAATTCGTACTTTTCCTGTCTATCGTGTTAACTATAATTGTACCTTTAGAAAGAGATGAAAGTATCGCAGCGTGTTTTGGCAATATTGTCATTTGACCTAATGAACCAGGTATTAATACGCTATTAGCTTCTCCTGAAAAAATTTCTCCGTTAGGGGATACTATATTAACATTTATATTGTCAGGCATTTTAATTGTTTTCTATTTGTTTTTTCATTTCTTCGCCTTTTGCAGCAGCTTCTTCAATATTTCCAACCATATAAAATGCTTGTTCTGGAAGATCGTCATGCTTTCCTTCCAATATTTCTAAGAATCCTTTTACTGTTTCTGCTATTGGAACATATTTTCCAGGAATACCAGTAAATACTTCACCTACGAAAAATGGCTGAGTAAGAAATCTTTGAATTTTTCTTGCACGTGCCACAGCTAATTGATCTTCTTCAGACAGCTCATCTATACCTAAAATAGCAATAACGTCCTGTAAGTCTTTATATCTTTGTAGAACTTGCTGGACACCTTGAGCAGCTTTATAATGATCTTCTCCAACAATTGCGGGTTCAAGCATTCTTGAGTTTGAAGCTAGAGGGTCAACTGCCGGAAATAAAAATTGTGCCGCCAAAGCTCTATCCAAAGAAACGTTAGCATCTAAATGTCCAAATGTGGTAACAATTCCTGGGTCAGTATAATCATCGGCAGGAACATAAACAGCTTGAAATGAAGTAATAGAACCATCAACTGTCGATGTTATTCTTTCTTCAAGATCACCCATTTCAGTTGATAAAGTTGGTTGATAACCAACAGCTGATGGCATTCTTCCTAATAAAGCAGATACTTCCATTCCCGCCAAAACATACCTATATATATTATCAACAAAAAGAAGAACATCTTGTTTTTGTTCATCTCTAAAATATTCTGCCATTGTAAGTCCTGTTAATGCTATTCTCGCTCTTGTCCCAGGAGGTTCATTCATTTGACCAAAAACTAAGGCTGTAGAATCCAAAACTCCATAATCTTGCATTTCATGCCATAAATCATTACCTTCTCTTGATCTTTCCCCAACACCTGCAAAGACTGAAACACCAGAATGTTCTTGCGCAATGTTACGTATAAGTTCCGTTATAATAACTGTTTTTCCTACTCCAGCACCTCCGTATGCACCAATTTTACCTCCTTTTGCAAAAGGAGTTATTAAATCTAAAACTTTGATTCCTGTTTCCAATAGTTCAACAGAACCTGATTGTTGGTCAAAAGCAGGAGGTTTACGATGAATAGGCCATCTTACAGCATTTTTATTTATAGGTTCCCCATTATCTATAGGATCTCCTACAACATTAAATAAACGCCCCAAAGAATCAGCACCAACAGGAACAGAGACTGCAGCTCCTGTATCTGTAACATCTACTCCTCTAGCTAAACCTTCGGTTGGGCCTAAAGCTAAACACCTAGCCCAAGAATTTCCTACATGTTGTTCAACCTCAAGAACTAATTTTTCCCCTTCATTTTCTAACTCTAAAGCGTTAAAGATTTCAGGTAAGTTGTTCTGATCAAATCCAACATCAACAACTGTACCAATAACCTGTACTACTTTACCTTTATCTCCTTTAGCCATTCTATTCTCCTTTTATTTTCCTTCTAATGCAGATATTCCACCTATTAAATCAAGTAATTCCGCAGTAATTGTTTCTTGCCTTGCTTTATTTAGATCCAAAGTCAATTCACCAATTAATTCATTGGCATTATCTGTAGCGTTTTGCATTGCAACCATTCTGGCAGAATGCTCACTAGCAAAAGCTTCCAAAATAGCTTGATATATTTGAGACCTAACATATTTCGGAGTCAATTCAATTAAGACTTCATAATCTGAAGGTTCATAAATATAGTCATTGATTTTTTTTTCATTATCCTCTTTATTTGAAATAGGAAGTATTGTTTGAAGTTTTGGTGTTTGAGAAGTAGTATTAATAAACTCACTATATACTAAATCCACTTGATCCCATTTGCCTTCTAAAAAACCTTCTATAGCAAAATCTGAAACACTAAGAGTATCAGATATTTCGGGTTTATCAGGAATTTCGATTTGATTAACGATATCTTGTTCTCTTGAATTCAAAAATCTAAATCCTTTTCTCCCAACTGAAAGAATGCTGTATTTCTCGGAAGAAGTTTTAATAACATCAAGTGCTTTTCTATTTACATTACCCACTAAAGCACCAGCCAAACCTCTGTCAGGAGTAAGTAAAATCATTAATTTATTTTTTACTTCTCTATTATCTAGCAAAGGTATATTTACTGTTTCTAGATCAACAGAAGAAGATAAATTTATCAGTAAACTTTGTATGGTTTCTGAATATTTTTTACCCATTAAAACTTGCTGTTGAGCTCTTCTCATTTTAGAAGCAGCTATTAACTGCATTGCGCCTGTCACTTTAGCAGTATTTGATACAGATTTAATTCTTGCTCTTAATTCTTTAGTACTAGGCATCTAATTAATTTCCAAAGGTTCCTTTATATGTTTTAATTGCTTCATCAAGTCCTTTTTTTGTAGAATCTGACAATTCTCCTTCTTCAGAAATAGTCTTCATCAAATCAGGAATATTAGCTGATATAAAATCATACCAGCCTCTTTCAAATTCTGTTATATTTTCAGTTTCAATGTCATCTAATGCTCCTTGATTCGCTGCATAAAAAATAGATACTTGATTTTCAAAAGGCAATGGTTCATTTTCATTCTGTTTCAAAAGCTCCGTAAGCCTTTCTCCTCTAGCAAGTTGCTGTTTAGTAATTGCGTCCAAATCATCAGTTCCAAATTGGGCAAAAGTTTTCAATGAATCAAACTGAGCCATCTCACCTTTAAGAGAACCTGATACTTCCTTCATAGCTTTTCTTTGAGCAGATGATCCTACTCTTGTAACAGACAAACCAGCATTCACAGCAGGTCTAATTCCAGAGTTAAATAAATCCGGTTCTAAATATAATTGTCCGTCCGTTATTGAAATAACATTTGTTGGAATATATCCTGACACATCACCTGCTTGTGTTTCAATTATTGGAAGTGCTGTAATTGAACCTCCTCCATACTTATCATCAAGCCTTACTGCTCTTTCAAGTAATCTAGAGTGAAGATAAAACACATCTCCAGGATATGCTTCACGTCCAGGAGGTCTCCTCAATAAAAGTGACATTTGCCTGTAAGCCCATGCGTGTTTACTTAAGTCATCATAAACTATCAAAACATCTTTACCTTTAGACAAAAAATATTCAGCCATAGTCACACCAGCATAAGGTGCCAAATATTGCAATGCAGCTGAATCAGATGCATTAGCAGTTACTACTACCGTGTTATCCAATGCTCCCTGTTCTTCAAGTCTAGTAACAACAGATGCTACCTTTGAAGCTTTTTGACCAATTGCAACATAAATTCCAATAATATCTGAATCTTTTTGGTTAATCAGAGCATCAACACAGAGAGAAGTTTTGCCAGTAGTTCTGTCGCCAATTACTAGCTCTCTTTGACCTCTACCAACCGGAACCATTGCATCAACTATTTTTAGTCCAAATTGGACTGGTTGATCAACAGATTTTCTTTCTACAACACCTGCAGCAATTTTTTCAACAGGTAAAGATTCAGAAGTAACAACATCACCTTTTCCATCAATAGGTCTGCCTAAAGGGTCAACTACTCTTCCCAAAAGAGTGTCTCCTACTGGGACTTCAACGATTCTTCCTGTAGATCTTACTTCATCTCCTTCTTTAATGGATAAGTAATCTCCTAAAATTACCGCTCCGACAGTATCCTCTTCTAAGTTCAAAGCTAATCCTATAATATCATTAGGAAACTGCAACAACTCATTAACCTTCACGCTTGAAAGGCCGTGTATAGTTACCACACCATCTCCTGCTTCAACAACAGTTCCTATATCAACCATGCTGAAATCACCGCCAAATTCTTCAATTTGACTCTTTATTATTGATGCTATATCTTGATTATTTGGTGACATATTTCTTCTCCATACTATAATGCATTTGATCGTAATAAATGATCTTGCAAACCATTTAGTTTATTTTTTGTGGAGCAATCAATTATCGTATCCCCCACTTTGATGATGTATCCTCCAAGAATAGATTTATCTAATTTTTCATAGATTTCAACATTATCTACTTGGAAAATTTCACATATTATTTTTGTAACCTCTTCTTTTTGCGATTTATTCAAATCAATAAATGAAGTAATTGTAGCTGTAACTTCACCTTCAGAAACTTGGTTTTGTTCTAAAAATTCATCCATGATTCCTTCAAAAAAATTAACTTGACCTTTAGTTATAAGAACCTTTATAAAATTTATAAAAAGGTTATCGTAACCATTAAATAAAGTGTCTATAGATTTGTATTTTTCAGAATTAGGAACTTCAGGAGAGTTCAAAAAAGATAATAAATCTTCATCAAAAATAATTTCTTTAGAATCATTGAAATTTTCAATCCAAATATCTGTATTCTTTTTTTCTTTTGCAATATCTAAAATTGCTTTCCCATATCGCTTTATTACTGAACTTGCCATGATTTTTATTTGTTAATTTCTTCTTTCAGTGTTTTATCAATTAAATCTTTATGATCTTTTTCGTCAATAGATTTATCAACAACTTTTGTAGCAGCTGAAATAACCAAAGAAGAAAATTCTTTCCTGACACTCTGAATTGCAAGGTCTCTTTCTTTTTCAATAGCTTTGTTAGCTTTTGTAATAATTTCCTGAGATTCTTGTTCAGCTTTTACAATTTCTTGCTGTCTAAAATTCTCTGCTGCTACTCTAGCATCTTGAATAAGTTTTTGACCTTCCTGTCTTGCTGAATTAATTTCTTTTTCTAATTTTTCAGCAGCTTCATCAGCTTCATTTTTTACTTTATCAGCAGCTTCTAAACTCTCTTTGATTTTCTCAGACCTGCTTTCAAGCATTGAGCTTATAGGCCCAAACAAAAGCTTTCTAAGTATCAAAAACAAAACTATAAAACTTACTAACTGAGTAATAAGTACTGATAAATTTATACCTAATGCATCCATATATAATCTCCTGTTTTCTCAGCTGAGTTTAACTCAGCTGAAAATTTTATAAAACGAACAATATCAATATGGCTACAACTAAAGCATAAATAGCAATCGCTTCTGTAAATGCAATAGCTAAAATCATACTTTGCTGAATAGGGCCTCTTGCTTCAGGATTTCTTCCCAAAGATTGTAGAGCTCCGTTAGCTAACATTCCAATTCCAAGTCCTGATCCAACAGCTCCTAGCCCCATCGATAATGCAGCTCCTATTGGTTGCCATTCACTTGCCATTTGTTTCTCCCTTCACTAATTTTATTTTTTTATCCAATTTGCTCCTAATGCTCCTCATCTACTGAATGAGATGTTACTGCCATTACACCAAAAACCAAAGTTAACATTGAAAAAATCAAGGCCTGAATCATACCTACAAAGATTTCTAATCCCATAAAAGGTATCATACCTATCAATGGTAATAAAAATCCCATAGATATCAACACAATTTCACCAGCAAACATGTTTCCAAAAAGCCTAAATGTAAAACTAATAGTTTTAGCAAATTCACCAAATAATTCAAGTATCCCTACAAAGGCATTAATAGGACCATGTGAAAAATTGATAAATTTTCCGCCATATCCTTTAAATCCAAGGGAAGAAAAACCCCAAAATTGAATAGCAATCATAGAAAAAATAGCTATTGCAAGGGTAGTATTAACATCAGTAGATGCTCCTCTGAAAAATGGAATTAGCTCTCCAGTATTTTTACCTAGGTAAGATGTAGGGCTAATTGATCCATCAGATTCTTTAGTATATAAATTTACAATTTTACCTTCATGTATGCTATTTTTAATTTGTATAAATTCTTCAATATCTTCAGCAGGAGTTCCATTTTTGATTTTTTTCTTAATATTTGATATATCTTCTGGGACATACCCACCAATCGAATTAAGAGGAGCTCTTGTTGTTTCTCCTCTACCAAGAGGCATTAAATTAATAGATCCAGAAGTATCAAAAACGACGAATCCATGATTGTATTCTTCCTCAAGTACACATAGTTCAGCAAGAGTTTGATCATATTTATAATCATCTGCACAATGTCCTGAGTGAGAATGATGATGTACCCATTCTTCAACAGTCTCTACTTTTCCTATCGAACCTACACCTGGTAGTATTCCCAACCAATTGAAAATCAAAACACCAAGAAAGATAGTTATTACTACTGGAAGAAATCTTCTAGCAGATTTACCTCCTGCTTCATCAGCAGTATCTATCCAAAATTGAAAAATCAGCTCAAATATATTTTGTAGTCCTGAAGGAATAACTTTCATGTTTCTTGTAGCTAGCCAAGATAACACTATTATTAATAACATTGCAATCCACAGCATCACAGTAGAATTTTTTAAGTCATAAGCAAAAGGTGTTGAAATATGAAATATTGTTTCAGCAGCTATTGAAATAAAAGGCATAGGACCGCCAAGAAATCCAAAACCAAAACTGTCACCTAACGCTCCACCTAATATAGATATAACAAAAATGGAGAAAACGGCTAAAAGTATTAAAATTATTTTTGGTTTAAAAAACATTTAAAGTATTTTTTCCTTGATTTTAGCTTTTTAAAATTCTAACGGTACAAATGATACCCACAAAAAGTCCAATCATCAAACCCATTAAGGTCATAAAATAGCCTAGATTCAAACGATTATCTAAAAAATATCCTCCAAAAGTAAAAATTACAATTGGAGTCACCATAATCCATCCTAATCCGATATATTTCCCTGCCAAATAAAATGAAGAAATAAAATTACTTTTAGAGTTTTCTTCCTTACATTTATTATTGCTCATCTATATCCAAGCTATCTATGAATGATTCAAAAACTGACAAGCTTTCTCTTTCTTTTTCACCCATAGGAGTATATGTATCATTTTCTTCGCTATCATCTTCAGATTTTAGAGGTGCGTTATCGATATCTAATTTAGACTTTCTAAATCCTGCTTTTTCAATAACTTTACTTACACACATTATCGGTACACCAAGCTTTAAAGCAATAACCATAGCATCAGAAGGGCGAGAATCTAATTCAATATCTTTTCCAGTAATGGATATGATAATTTTTGCAAAAAAAGTACCTGTGTCCAAATTATCTATAATAATAGACTTAATTTTTCCTCCAATTTTTTCAATTGCATTACAAAAAAGATCATGTGTTAGTGGTCTTGGAACATCTACTTTTTGCATTCTAATTGCTATAGCATCTGCTTCTGCGGCAGCTATCCAAATTGCTAGAAACATTGATCCTTTTTTTTGCTTTAAGATCATTACTCTTTGGCCCATAGAGTTAATTTTTAGACTGTCTACAATCATTTCATCCATTAATATAGAATATTTATTTTAAATTATTGGTCAATAAAAATTAGGGGGTTTTTTTAATTAAAACGAATATAAATTATTTATTTGATTATTGATTTCTAAAACTTTTTCTCTAGCTGATCTACCAAATATTTTCGGATCATCAGAAGAGTATATTATTCCTCTAGCAGAATTAATTAATATATTCGGATTATCATTAATTATAGAATTTTCTATAATTTCAAACAAATCACCTTTTTGATGCCCTAATCCTGGGATAAGAAATGGTAAATTTGGGTTTTTATCACGTATTATTTTCAGTTCAGTAGGGTAAGTCGCTCCCATAACTAAACAGATATTGTCATGTTCGTTTGATTTAGAAGAAATTTTTGCGATATTCTCAAATAAAGTCATATTATTTTTTTCTGAAAAAAAATCTTGTATCTCTCCTCCAGATTTGTTACTTGATTTACATACAATAAATATTCCTTTGTCTTTGAAATTTGCAAAAGGTAAAATGCCATCTGTTCCAAAAAATGGGACAATTGTGACTGCATCAAAACCCCAAAATTCAAACATCGCTTTAGCATATGCTTCACTAGTAGAATCAATATCAGATCTTTTACAATCTCCAATTAATAATTTTTTCTCTGGCAAATTCTTAATGTAGTCAACAGTTTTATATAATGCTTCAAGGCCTTCAAACCCAACAGCTTCATAATATGCTAATTGAGGCTTATATCCTATAACCAGATCATATGTATTATCTATAATTTCTTTGTTAAATTCAAAGATGTTTTTTATGGGCATTTTTTCTGGACTTGGATCAAGACCAACCACTAAAAAAGTTTTTTTTCTAGATATTGATTTAACTAGATTTTTATTAAATGAATTCATAAAATTAAGTTTTTATAAACAAAGCAAAAAACTTTATCCTTATTTTTTAATTGTAATTTATTAAAAATTGCATTATCAAGTGATACCAAATAGTCTTTCTCTGATTTTATCTCGAGTAATGATTTTTCTTTAGTTTTAACTATATTATTAATTATTCCTGAAAAATAAAAACCTAAATCTTGATGATCAAAATTTTTCTTAGAAATCATAATGCTTTCAGATGAGAAATATTTTTCACTGTATTTTTTATCATCAGTAAAATTAATCAAGTTTTCATCATCCCAAAAATTCAGAATGTTATTTTTGGTTTGCTTTTCTGTAGCAAGGCCATTATTTACAAAAAGTATTTGGTTATTAGTCCTAAAGATTTCATCTATTGAATGAGTAATATAAAGAACACATAAATTCAAGGTTTTTGAAAGATCTTCTATAGTCTTAAAAATCTTCCTACTTGAGGTAAAGTCTATAGAATTTATGGGTTCATCTAGCATTAGAACATTACCATTTCTAGCCAATGCCCTAGCTAATGCAACTTTTTGTTTTTGGCCTCCTGAAAGTTGAGTAGGATAAAAATCAATTAAATTTTTTATATCAAATAAATCAATACAATCTGAAGGGGATATTTTTTTTTGAGTATTATTTAAAAATTTATAAGCAAATTCTATATTTTCTAATACTTTCATATTAGGGAAAAGTTTTTCATCTTGTTGAACATATGAAATTTTTCTCTTTTCAGGAGGTAAATCAATTTTTTTCTTAGAAGAAAAAATACATAGATTATTAATTTTAATTTCCCCAACATTAGGATTTATAAATCCAGCTAAATTATTCAATAACGTTGTTTTACCATTTCCTGATCTACCCCAAATAAAATTAACTCCTTGAGAAAACTCAGAAACAGCTTTTAATTTAAATTTACCTACAGTAGATTCAAGGTTAAAATTTATATTACTCATAAACCAAAACCTCTGTTCTTATTAATCAGATTAAACACAATTATAGTTACTGCTGCTATAAATAAGGAAATTATTGATAATATAAAAATTGAAGTTCTATCTCCAGTTTGAATAGATGTATAAATTGCAGTGGACAAGGTTTGAGTTTTTCCTGAAATATTACCCGCCACAATCATAGTAGCTCCAAATTCGCTAATAGATCTCATAAAACCTAAAAAAATTGCTGAAAGAATTCCAACTCTTATCATAGGGAAAATCACAAAAATAAATGTGTTTTTTTTGTCAGCTCCAAGAATTCTTGAAGTATTTATCATTTTCTTATCTACATTGGATATTGTTACTGAAATCATTTTATAAACCAATGGTAAAGAAATGACAGCACAAGCAATACTGCCTCCAATCCATTCAAAAGATAAACTCCCATTAGAAATAAAAACGATAAAATATCCAGAAATAACAGGAGGTAGTGCCAGCGGAAGAGTTGTAATAAAGTCAAAAAACACTGATGATTTCTTAAATTTATTGACAAAAAGAATAATGAGTAGAGATATAAAAAAACAAATGAATGTTCCTGTTACAGAAATTTTCAATGTAGTAAAAATCACTTCAGAATAATTCATTTTTCAATCTTAAATCCAAGTTGAGACAAGTTATTTAATACTCTATCTGAAGTAAGTTTATCAACAAAATTATTTATTGATACATTGTTATTATTATTTAAAATTCCAATTTTATATTCTATTTCATCATGAAAGTTCGTTGGGAATTCGTGAAGTATTTCTAAATTATTTTTTATTGCTTCTGTTTTATAAATAATCCCATAATAATTTTTGTTGTATTTCAAAATATTCGAAACATATGATATATCTCCAGAAGAAATAACTTTATTACTTTGTATTTCTTTGGAAAAGATTTGGTTTAAAACCTGCTGGGAATATTTTCCAGCAGGTGCAATATTTTGATCTGCTATAACTAATTTTTCTTTATTATTCTGATGCATTGTTTCTAAAAAAACTTGATAAGTCTTATGTTTATTATTAGTGGCTAATACCAATGAGTTTTTAGCTAGTGATTTTACATTGTTTTCGTCTATGATTTTTTTATTTATCAGTATTTCAATTGAATAATTAGAAGCAAAAATTACTGCCCCAATTTTTTTTTGATTACTTTCAATTC